>Ga0265292_1000272_pt1 | contig 86924 bp, 63 predicted proteins | sample Munlanlewell296A_FD_189080 | JGI IMG/M metagenome (GOLD analysis project Ga0265292, IMG submission 189080) | Leachate microbial communities from a municipal landfill in Southern Ontario, Canada - Leachate well 296A | ecosystem: Engineered > Solid waste > Landfill > Unclassified | place: Canada...
TGTCGAGCGTATATCCGAAACTGGCGGGCGGTGTTGTTTTGTGTCTCCATGGGCGAAGAAAGATATTATTTTAACTCTGGTTCCTAACAAACCATTAACGCTTACCCCAAAAATGTCTTTGTGATGAAACAAAAATCTTATTGACAAAAAGTTTAGTTACTATATAGAATATCACAAAATAGTTGCATAGGTGCTGCTATTAAGATAAGTTTAGAAGACAAAGAAGTCTTTCGGAAAACAAGTGTTGGCCGAAAGGCTTTTTTTTATTCAAGGAGGAATATGATGTCAATCATTGAGGAAGTAATTGAGAAAGTAAAAGTTAAGAATCCCGCGGAACCGGAATTTCAGCAAGCAGTGAAAGAAGTTATGGAATCTTTGGATACCCTGATTCCCAAACATCCTGAGTTCAATAAAATGAAGATATATGAAAGAATCGTGGAACCGGACCGCGCGATTTATTTCAGAGTACCCTGGGTGGATGATAAAGGCGAAGTCCAGGTAAACAGAGGGTTTCGCGTACAGTTCAATAACGCTATCGGCCCTTATAAAGGCGGGTTACGGTTTCATCCTTCAGTAAATCTAAGCATCATAAAATTTCTTGGGTTTGAACAAATATTTAAGAACTCATTAACCTCTCTCCCTATGGGCGGCGGAAAAGGAGGGTCGGATTTTGACCCTAAAGGCAAATCAGATAACGAAGTTATGCGGTTCTGTTATTCATTTATGACAGAATTATACCGGCATATCGGCCCTGATACTGATGTTCCTGCAGGGGATATCGGTGTTGGAGGTAGAGAGATCGGGTATATGTATGGATGCTACAAAAAAATTGTTAATGAACACACAGGGGTGTTAACAGGAAAGGCTATGGAATTCGGCGGGAGTTTAATACGCCCCGAAGCGACCGGATACGGATTAGTATATTTCGCAGCTGAGATGCTGGCAACACGGAAAACTGATTTCAAAAACAAAATTGTGGCGATAAGCGGATCCGGCAACGTTGCGCAGTACGCCGCTGAAAAAGTTAGTCAGTTGGGCGGGAAGGTTATCACTTTATGCGACTCGGAAAGCACTATTGTTGATGAAGAAGGTATTCACGGGCCTAAGTTAGCGCACGTGCTGGAAATAAAGAATGTTAAACGCGGAAGAATTAAGGAATATACTAATAAATATAAAGCCGTTTGTTTTGAAGGCAAGAGCGTATGGGATGTAATTAAAGAAAAAGGGTTGAAGATTGACATCGCGCTTCCTTGCGCAACCCAAAACGAGATTAGTAAAGAACACGCACAGGCGTTGATAAAGAACGGCTGTCTCTGCGTAGCGGAAGGCGCAAATATGCCATGTACTTTTGATGCGGTAAAATTGTTGCAGGATAACAATGTGTTATTCGCCCCTGCAAAAGCTGCAAATGCCGGTGGTGTGGCAACTTCAGGGTTGGAAATGAGCCAAAACAGTATGCGGTTGTCCTGGACAAAAGAAGAAGTTGATCAAAAACTGCTGGGTATTATGAAAAATATACATAGTTCCTGTTTAGACGCAGCAGCGTGTTATGGCAAAAAAGGTGATTATTTATCCGGTGCAAATATTGCCGGGTTCTTAAAAGTAGCGAAGGCTATGATTTCTTACGGAGTGATATAACTCAAGCCGTTCGAAATATTATAACAACACCTTCTGGCGGTTTATCCTGCTTGAAGGTGTTGTTTATTTTTTCTCTTACAAAAATGATACTTGATAATGTTTTTTATTGACAAAAACGCGAATTGTTGCTAATAATTAATGTGATAGATAAAAACTATGTACACAAAAAGTTTGAGTTCAGTAACAATGATAGTCGTAGTAGTGGTGGCTGTACCTGTACTCGCCCTTGCGCGAGTAGGAGGTACGCCGGAGTAAGCGTTGGAGGTACATAGTTTTAGAAGAACTGAATTAATAACGTAACCCTGGTGTAAGTTCCTGAAAAGGATTTTTATCCCAGGGGTTTTTATTTCACTTAATAAATTAATAAAGAGAAAGGATGTTCATAAAACAATGAAACTTAATGGAGCACAGATTATTATTAAAACACTGGAGAAGTACGGGATCACTGTAATCCCGGGTATCCCCGGCGGAGCGAACCTGCCGTTGTACGACGCGTTATACGAAAGCCGTGTGATCCGCCACGTTCTTGCACGGCATGAACAGTCCGCAGGTTTTATCGCACAGGGGATGGCGAGGTCAACAGGGATACCGGCAGTATGTTTTGCAACTTCCGGCCCGGGCGCAACAAATCTGGTTACTGCACTTGCTGATGCGAAACTTGATTCTATCCCGATTATCGCAATCACCGGGCAAGTGCCTACTACGTTATTGGGTACCGATGCGTTCCAGGAAATTGATACGTTTGGTATGACATTACCACTGACGAAACATAACTTTCTTGTGAAATCCGCTGGGGAGCTGATGGACATCTTACCTCTTGCGTTTGAGATTGCGCAAACCGGCCGTCCAGGCCCTGTATTAATTGACATGCCAAAGGATGTGCAGACAGAAGTTATTGATATCCCGTCACTACCTGAACGATGTGATAAAAAACCGGTGAACGGCATAAAATTGCGGGTTATCTCCGCGATTGCTGAGGCTATCAATAAATCAACCCGGCCTGTTATGTATATTGGCGGGGGAGTGATACACTCCGGCAGTTACAGGCTTATCTGTCAGCTGGCAAAGAAAAACTCAATCCCCGTTACATCAACGCTTATGGGGTTAGGTGCATACCCTGCGGATGACCGGCTATCACTCGGGATGATTGGTATGCACGGATGGAAAAGCACAAATACTATTATTAATACAGCGGATTTGGTTTTGGCGTTAGGTGTACGGTTTGATGACCGTGCAACTGGTAATCTATCAAGATTCGCGCCAACTGCCAGGGTTGTGCATATAGACGTTGACGCTGCGGAGATCGGGAAGCTTAAAACTCCGGATATTTGTTTAACTGCGGATTTAGGGAAAACTTTATCTGCGCTGATACCGTTAATAACCGAAAATCAGCGGGGTGAATGGTTATCAGAAATTAGGAACCAAAGAGACAGGGATACTGGATTATCAAAAACGTATGATAAACCGTTACACCCGGTAAATATTATTAAAACGATTAACCGTTTATCCCAGAAAGATACTATTGTTACAACCGATGTAGGGCAACATCAAATGTGGGCTGCGCAAACATGGAAATTTAATACCCCTCGAGCGTTACTAACCTCCGGCGGGCTTGGGACTATGGGGTTTGGCTTACCCGCGGCGATTGGCGCGGCACTGGCAAATCCGGAGAAACAAGTTGTGTGTATTACCGGTGACGGGTCAATTTTAATGAATATCCAGGAACTTGCAACGTTAGCTGAACTGAACCTTAACATAAAAATCTTTGTGTTGAACAACGGGCACTTAGGGTTAGTGCGACAGCAGCAGGAGTTGTTTTATGACAAACACTATATCGCGTCACGGTTTGATAACCGTGTAAACTTCGCAGCAATTGCCGATGGGTTTGGTATCTCCTCATGGACATTATCCGATACTTCAAGCACTGCCGAGCTTGATAATTCTATAAAATCTGTACTGAAACCGCGGTCACCGGCATTAATCAATATCAATATCCCGGAATACGAGAATGTGCTGCCAATGGTTCCTCCCGGCGCGGGGATCGACCAGCAAATAGGGTAATATTATGTGATATAATAGTAGATTAGAGTATGGATACAAAATTTTTTTCAGCTGCACAGTCGGTATGGCCCGCAGGACAGGAGAAGGAAATGAACCTCCTCCTTGGACTCTATGGGAAGTTCGACGTACCAACAGACGGTACTTACGGGAAATATGTCCTGCTTATCACAGGTGCAACGTTTTACCGTATCTACCTTAATGGCGTGTTCCTGCATCATGGCCCTGCGCGCGGGCCGCATGGATGGCACCGTGTGGATGAACTTGATATTACTACCCGCATTGTTCCTGGGATAAACCATCTCGCAATCGAGGTTTTATCAAACAATGTTAATACCTATTATTTTGCGAATAATCAGCCGTTTATCCAGGCTGAAGTTCAACACGATTTTGTCCCGGTGTTATCCACGGGGAAAGATTTTGTTGCATATATTCTTAATCATAAGATAAAGAAAGTTTTGAGGTACAGTTTCCAGCGCGCATTCACCGAAGCGTATACGTTAACGCCTGACTCTAACACTTGGCGAACTGGAATTCCCGGTGTTTACCCTTCCACCCCATGCGCTGTGCTTGAAGAAAAACAGTATTTACCGCGACGAGTACCGCTGCCTGTATTTGAAATTGTAAAACCTATAAAACTAATTGCGGATGGGATAACTGAACGCGTAGAAGCTCCGAATAATTTACTCCAATCAATTGCAGAAAAGTCTACCGGCAAACCAAACTTTTTGTGTTATACAATGAACGACCTTGAGCTTAACCAATCACTTGAATACCAGCGGTATGCAACAAAAAAAATTGTTTTTACTGACAAAATAATAAGTAAGGTTGAGTTAACAGAAAAAAGTTTTGGGATCACCGATTTCGGGCGGATATACTCAGGTTTCATTGGCGCGGAAATTATATGCAATACCGATACCGTCCTTATGCTTACTTTTTGTGAAACACTAAGAAATAATGATATTGATCTTATGCATCCCGGTACTCTTAATATATTATATTACTCGCTTAAACCAGGGCGGTACTCAATAGAATCGTTGGAACCGTACACTTTGAAATACCTAAAATTTCTTGCGATATCCGGTACATGCTCTGTTGAAAACATGTATATCCGTGAATATACTTATCCGTTACAACCATCACAAAATCGGATGTATAAGGGTACAGACCCGGAGGTTAATACCATTTTTTCCGCTGCAGTTGAAACGTTTAAACAAAACTGTCCTGACGTGTTTATGGACTGCCCGTCAAGAGAACGCGGAGCGTGGTTATGCGACAGTTTTTTTACTGCAAGAACTGCGTACTCGCTGACAGGGAAAACTGATATTGAACAAAACTTTTTGGAGAATTATGTTTTACCCTCAAGATTCCCGCCGTTACCTACGGGCATGTTTCCTATGTGCTACCCGGCAGATCATCCAAACGGGCGGTTCATCCCGAACTGGGCATTATGGCTTGTACTGCAACTCGAAGAATACCTTAAACGCAGCGGGGATACCGCATTAATTGCGCAGTTTGAACAAAAAGTATATGCGTTGTTTGACTATTTCAAGAAATTCCTTAATTCCGACGGGTTATTAGAAAAACTTGAAAGCTGGATATTTGTGGAATGGTCCCTCTCTAATAAGTTTGTGCAGGATATAAATTATCCGTCAAATATGCTATACGCCGCAGCATTGAAGTCCGCGGGTAATTTATATAACAACCACGAGTTTCTTGCTCAAGCTGAGGAAGTAAAGAATATCATCCGTGCACAATCGTTTGACGGTACATTTTTTGTGGATAATGCGCTACGCGGTGAGGATGGTAAGCTTAACATAACAACCAACCATACTGAAACGTGTCAATACTACGCGTTCTATTTTGGTATAGCTACACCGGATACACAACCGGCTTTATGGAAAACGCTACTAAACTCTTTTGGCCCGGAACGCGATGCTAAAACTGTATATCCCGAACTTCCGCCGTCGAACTTATTGATCGGATACGTCCTTCGGATGGAACTCCTGTCAAGGTATAACGAGCATACTAAACTTATGCGTGACCTTAAACACCTTTTGCTCCCGATGGCAAATCTTACAGGAACGTTATGGGAACACGTTGACCCACGGGCAAGCTGTGACCATGCATTTGCGTCGCATGCTGCGCATATAATCCTCCGCGATTTTGGTAAGAAAGAAAAATAGTTTATTAGAAAGCAGTTGTTGTATGCAGGATTTTACTAAGGGCAGTGTGTTAAAACAGTTAACCATGTTTTCTATCCCTATGCTACTCGCAAACTTTTTTCAGGCGATCTACTCAATAATTGCCGGGATCTGGGTTGGGAGGTTAATCGGACATGAAGCATTTGCTGCGGTGTCTACTACCATGCCGGTAGTGTTCCTGGTAGTCTCCGCAATTATCGGGCTGGCAGTGGCTACAAATATACTCGTAGGGCAGGCGTTTGGTGCGAATGATAATAAGTACCTCGCTAAAGTGTTGACCAACTCGTTTATCAGTACCGGAGCTTTGTGTTTAATGCTTTCCATCCTTGGCATGATATTTACCCGTCAATTACTACGCCTTGTAAATGTACCTGAAAATATTGAAAACCTGGCATATATATTTTTGTTTATTTCTTTTGCTGGAATGCCGTTACAGTTTATCTACAACTGGTTCAGCGGAATCCTCCGCGGGCTGGGCGACGCAAAAACGCCGTTGTATCTTATTATTGTTTCAACAGTATTAAACATCGTATTAGCTCCATTGTTTATCCTCGGGCTCGGGCCTCTTCCAAAACTTGGCTTAGCAGGTGCGGCGATATCCGGGATCGTAGCTACTATAATAATGTTATTTATTGCATACTATTTTGTTCTGCAAAAACATGTGTTGCTTAATATCACAAAATGGGACTACGCACTGGATTATAGTATTATCAAAAAAATATTTGTAATAGGCATCCCCGCGTCATTACAGATGGTTATCACATCCTTAAGTGCGATACTCGTAGTATCACTGGTAAATTCGTTCGGGGTAAATACTACAGCGGCGTACGGTATCGGTGTACAGCTTAATCAGTTAACCTTTATGCCGTCAATGGCAATTGGTATGGCAATATCGTCGATAGCTGCACAAAATATCGGTGCCGGGTTGTATACCCGAGTACGGGAAACCACTAGGTTGTCAGTATTGTTTTCGGTTGGATTTGCATTATTCTTTTTTGTGATAATCTTTTCGTTCCCGAAAACTATTGCGTCAATGTTTACCACAGACGCTGAAGTCCTGGCAAAAACAGAATATTTTCTGCGGATAGTAAGTTTTAACTACTTCGCGTTTTCTATTATGTTCGCTTTACAAGGCGTTGTCCGTGCAGCAGGAGATACGATGTATATGCTTATATTTTCTATTGCAGGAATAATCATTACACAATACCCGCTGGCGTATTACCTATCTCAACACACGCCGTTAAAAGAAAACGGTATATGGATATCAATGGCAATCAGCCCACTGGTCGGGTTATCCCTTAATTATTGGTACTACAAATCAGGCCGCTGGCAAAAACAGATTATTTCAAACCCATCGCGTTGACGTTTTTTAAACTTATTGCCACGCTTTCAAACGGGTCGCGTTCACAGGCGTCCTGTTCAATGATATACCATTCCACACCAACAGTTTTGCACGCGTTAAGAATTTCCGGCCAGTTAAGGTTACCTTCCCCGATTTCTGCCATTACCTGACTCCGCGCTTTATCTTTTATCCGCATAGTCATGTCTTTTAAATGTACCTGCGGGCTGCGATTAGGAAACTTGCGTATCCACGCAGCGGGATCGCCGCCTCCGGCTGTAATCCAGTAGGTATCAATTTCAGCGGTAACATATTTCGGGTTTGTAAGCTCAAACAATATCTGAAGCCCGGTTTTCCCGTTAAAACGCTCAAGTTCAAAGTTATGATTATGATACCCCAGGATAATACCGTCTTTATGCAGTTTTTCGCCAATAACGTTTAACCGCGGAGCGAAACTTTTGAATCCTTCTTCATTCCATAATGTAACCGGCATCATCGGTACCGCAGTTAATTTTGTACCCCATAGTTTATGGTCTTCTACGGTTTTGTCGTACTCTTTCTCAAACGCATCAATGCCGTAGTGTGACGAACATGCGTATAATCCTTCTCCGTCAAGGATATTTTTGAGTTCTTTCGCATCAATCGGGCCAAGACCGGATAGTTGGACGGCTTTGTACCCGATTTTACTTACTTTCTTCATCGTAACAGCAATATCTTCCGGTGTCTTCAAAAAGTTTCTTAGCGTGTACATCTGTAACGCAACTTGTGTGTTTGCCATGTGTTTGTTAAACTCCTTCTTTGTGTTATAACTAGTAATAACCTTAAGAACTCCTAATAGTTAAAAAGTATACTACTCAAGATTGGTTATGTCAACCGTAAGTACGCCCTGGCATACCACCTGCGGGCAGTATGCCGAAGTGATAGTTTAGAGATGCATTGAAAGTATAAGTTCATATACACGGTATTTAAAGCCGTTCGCAAAACAAAATCCGTAGCTAATATTTCATAAATGATCTGGGGCTAAGTTTATTAGGTTTACACTTCAGAAAAAAGAGGATGATGACACATTATGAGCAACACCCAAATTCTTGTATGGCATAGAAGCATAATCAATAGCAATGTTTTTGAACTTTAGTCCACCGCCAAAACTTACCACAAGGTTATTGTCCCAGCCCTGTTTCACACCAGTTCTTAATACAAACATACCAAACATTGCTGCAACTCCAACTTTAATGTGCGAATTATTGTTACTTTTTTCAGCTATGTTTTGTGTGTGATCGCACATCACAACAACTTTCTTTACCAACCTATCCATTGTAAACGCGAACAATGTCCCAAGGTTCAAAGTTGTCGGTAAACAGAACTTGTACATCCTATCGCGCTATCTCTATATGTAACCTCACCAGTATCACTGACTGCTGTGCCACACTCTCCAACCGCGGATGGCGCTGCCATTGGCACGATTTTTATAAACTCCATCTCTGCACGATAATTTTGCCTTTTTCATTACATTACACATTTCAAAATACACTCTTTTTATCTCCGTTTGATTATTATACGACAAACTTTTTCCCAAGAGCTAGTTTTTATATGCACTAAATATAACCCTGAAGGTAACGTAGTGTTATCACTATCTTTCCCGTCCCACGACTCTTGATTAACTCCGGAGGAATATCGTTTTTCGTCATACTCTTTCACAAGTTCGCCTAATATATTGTATACCCGGATTTTTACTGCGCTATCGCTACCCAGGTTAAACACTATCTTCGCATTATCTTTACCCGGTTCTATCATGTTGTTCCACACAACCGCTTCGTTTTCTGACACACGATTTGCCACCACTACCAGCGTCGGGAGTGCTGGTGATGTTACTGTTATATAGTTTACTTTCGTTTTAATATTCGTCCCACCGGGCCCTGAGACTGTCAACGTAACCGTAAACGTGCCCGTACTGTTGTATGTGTGTGCCGGATTACGCTTTATGCTGCTGCTATCGTCGCCAAAGCTCCAGTCCCAACTCGTAATTGTGCCGGTAGAACTGTCTATGAACTGTACCGTTAATGGTTTGTCGCCGGTAACTATGGCGGCCGTAAAATCGGCAGTGCACGATACTGTTGCTGTGAATTTGGTAAAATTCTGATTATCCTGATTTTGGGTTAACGGGCCATACACATGATCAGCTGGTGTGTACCCCGTAGTAGATATTGTTATCATACAGTTTGTAGATATTAACCCGTTGAACTCGTAGTATCCGTTACTATCAGTTACCCGGGTATCAGATTGTTGGCTTGCGGCCCAGTTTACCTGTATCCCGTTTACTCCAATTCCATCTTTTTGTATGTACCCGCTTATGCGTAACCCGCTGCCAGTAGGCGTTAAAAAAATATTGTTAAGCATTTGTGTTGTACTGATATACTTTACTTGCATTTGTGGGTCGTACTCCGTTGCTGTTGCTGTTATCGTGTACGTCCCTGCCACTAAACCTGTGAAACTATATTGTCCGTTATTGTCGGTAACTGTGGTACCGTTCTGTAGCCCGGCAAGCGTGCATGTAGTGCCAACAACTTTTTGTAATGTTGTTACGTTGTACACACACCCGGTTATACTTCCCGTACCAGCCGCACTACCGCTGCTGAGTTTAACTACTGTTATCTCGGCATTTGCAGTTTGGTTTATTGTATCGTATGCAATAACTTTTATCTTATGTGATCCGTTAATATATTGTGTAGTGTCCCAACTCCAGCTAAACGGTGTAGTTGTGTCGGTAGATTTAGATATTTCATCTATATAGAATATTACCCTACTGATTCCTTTGTCATCGCTTGCGTTTGCTGCGATTGATACTGTTGCAGAAACTGGTGGCCCGTTTACCGGTGAAACAATGGAAACAGTAGGCGGGTCGTCTACTACAACAGTGTTGTTTACAGTAACCACGTTTTGTATTGCTGCTGTCTGTCCAGTAGTATTATACGCTACTACTTTTAATGTATGCGCACCATTACTGTACTGTGTTGTATCCCAACTCCAACTGTATGGAGCGGTTGTGTCAGTAGATTTTGAGATTCCGTCTATATAAAATATTACTTTGCTAATTCCATTATCATCGTTTGCTATCGCTGTTATCTCTACTGTTGTTGCCACTGTAGAACCATGTATTGGCGAAATAATAGATACTATAGGCAGGGTATTTGAACTTATTACTATTGATGTGGTGAAGTAGCACTGCATATCGGCATGACTCCAATCGTACATCTCTACCCAACTCACGCCGTCTGTCGCCTTTTGTCCCCGACCGTCAGGGAATGACCAGCTATTGAACCCTTTGTCCGAGCCAGAGCGAACGGGATGGGTAGTGTAAATCGTACTCACTGCGGCAGAGAGCGTTAGGGTATATGTGGAACCATTGGCAAGGGTGTGAGAGCTGGGGAAGTCGTCTCCGACCCACACGGCCCCGCCGTCGTCCCCACCGGGGGCCGTAATAGGAACGCCACTGGCCGCGATTGTAAACTCATCAAGAATAACGCCATCTTGGGCCAAGGCAACATATAGAGGGTCGGTTCCAGAAGTGCGCCGAACCCTTACATAAGCGCCCGTGACCGTGCGGCTTCCACCCGACACCGTAAAGAGTTCTCTGGCCTTTCCGTTGCCAGATCCACCGATGGTGGTATAACGGTCAATCATTGCTTCATAATAGGCATTTCCGCTGTGAAGGCCGTTACCATAGGTAATGTCACAAACCGGGGTGTAGCCCCCCTCAATCGAACCCCATGCGCCAGTCGTGTCCAGAATTCCAAAGTCTGCATCTGCCCACATCGGCTGACGTGGAGTGATGTAGTTGTAACAGTATACGTGATTGATAGATATGTAATTGCTAGTACTTGGATTAGTAAATACGATATAGTAAAAATTACCAACCGTAAGCGTTGGAGATCCGGTCAAGGATGTGTTGACGTAAGTCTCCCAATGCCCCCCCGGGTTTCCTCCAGCCCATGTTCCAGACGCAAGGCTTGTTCCCGAGGGATGGCCACTGCCGTCGTCGGCCTGGAGACTAACCGTTATCGTTCCACCTGTCCCTAAAGAATAAACCGGCCCGCCGCGTTGTACCCAGCGCACATAGGTAACAGTAGACGGTGTAATGGCTTTGAACCTGATCGCAGTCTTCCGCCCGGCCTCACCGACAGGAATGTTGGCCTTGGTATCAAAACCAAGGCCCGGACCATATACGAAATCGTATGCAAAAATAGTAGGACAAAAAAGTGTAGTTCCAAATACTGCTATTGACAAGATTTGTAAAATTTTAAATGTTATTTTCATTTTTAATTCGGAATCTTCCATTTACCCTCTAATAAAGAAAGTTTTCCCCTGACATACCGACTTTTCATTAAACTATACCACAATCTTGCTCATTTATTCACAAAAAAATCATCAATATTTCATTCCTTTATAACAAAACTTTATTTCCCTGACAGATTTACCAGTACCATGCCTCTTGTCTTCCAGATATTCTCCTGCTATCTTTGTCAGCCCTAACTGCTCATCCAGTTCTCTTATCGCTATCAATCCGCCATTTGATGTTATCTTCGCTCCCTTGAATCCTACCTTCAGTTTTCGGTTAAATCCCTCTCGAAATATCTATTTTTCGTTTCACCCATCGGGTATCTTCTTTTCCCATCCTATTTTGTCAATATTATGGACGAGAAACAGCTTTTTTCAACATAAATATTATTTTTATTTGAGGAATGCAGGATTAAGATGTTGTGTTATAATAATTAATATTGGGTAATAACAGGTTATTACTAAAAAGACGTTAAGGAGTAAAAAAATGGCTGTAAACACGGGAAAGTTGAAAGTAGTATTACTCGGTTGCGGGGGTATTATGGGCGCGCATATGAAACGGATAAAAACCCTACCTGATATCAATATTGCCGGTTTGTGCGATGTTAAAGAAGAAACTGTGAAGAGTTTTTATACTAAACATTTAACGGATACTGCGCATAAACCGCAATACTTTACTGATCCCGGAAAAATGTATGCCGAGTTAAAACCGGCCGCTGTGTTTATAGCTACCCCGCATACTCAACATTACACACAATGCGTGCAGGCGTTAGAAGCCGGATGTCATGTATTCGTAGAGAAACCCATGGTAACCTCTCTTACTGATGCGTATGACCTGGAGAAAAAGGTGAGGGAAACCGGTAAAATCCTTGTCATCGGATACAATACTCCATGCAGCGGTAAGTTTTTCTATTTACGTTCACTCATCCGTGAAAATAAGTTTGGCAAGCTCGAGCTAGTGAATGGCTTTATCTCGCAGGGCTGGATGAGGGCAACAACCGGTATGTGGAGACAAGAACCGTCTCTTTCAGGCGGGGGACAGGCGTACGATTCCGGTGCGCATTTATTCAATAGCCTGTGCTGGTCAGTGGAATCCGATGTAGACGAAGTGTTTGCTTTTGTTGATAACCACGGCACTAAGGTGGATATCAATAGTGTATGTTCTATAAAGTTTGCAAATGGCGTGCTTGCAAACATTACTATCGGCGGTAACTGCCCCGCCCCAGCGGGAAGGTTTATGACATTCATTTTTGATAATGGCCGTGTGGAAATTGACGGGTGGGGTGCCGGGTGGATACGAGTATGGGACGGAGATAAACCGGTAGAAACCCCGCCGATAACACCTGAGATGGAAGCTGGGCACGTGACAGTAAATTTTGTGAACTCTATCCTTGGAAAAGCACAACCGCGGACGTCACCGAGGAACGGTATTATCCAAAGCCAGTTAATGGACGCTATTTACGAATCCCAGCGTACTGGCAAAACCGCACGGCCACAACGCGGGTAAGGAATACCTAATGAAAAACAAATTAAAACAAATCTGGTTACTGGCAACAATTATAATATTTTTCTTATCCGAAACGAAAGGATTTGCGATAATGAATGATATGATCAACGTCTGCGATGTTGGCGCAAAGGGTGATGGATTGACCGACGATACCACAGCGTTTATCGACGCTGTAGTAAAAGGACAAACCGAGGGGAAACACGTATATGTCCCTCGCGGTAGGTATGTTATCTCAAAAACAATTAATCTAAAAAATATTGTACTAAGCGGTCCGGACGGCGGTGCGTGGCCTTCTGATATTGAGTCCTTACCGTCAATCCTACCTGTGCATACAGACAGCCCGGCATTTAATCTCTCCGCTGGAAGTTCGTTACGCGGTATTGATATTTCGTATCCAAAACCAGGTAAGGCAGTTAAGGAGATAAAACCCCGACCCGCAGCAATCGTTGTTAGTGGTATTGGTGTGTTTATCAGCAACCTGCGGATACGTTACGCATGGGATGGTATCATTGCAGATGGAAAAAGTAATGTCGGACGGTTAAACATTGAAAACGTGTTTATGGCAGGAATCCAGAATATTGGCGTACGGATGACCGGCACGTGGGATGTTCCTCATTTAAGTAATATTGAAGTATGGAATAGCGGTAATAATCAATTCGTACTGCAAAACGGTACCGGCTTTCTTCTTGGCAGGAACGATCTTATGCGGATGACAGACTGTTTTGCGTACGGTATGCGGTACGGTTTTTTGTTTCAGGATAGTATTGATGACTGCAAAATCAAGGGGGGCACCTGGGGCGTGATGAACGGCTGTTCTTCCGACTTTTGTATTAATGGCATAGTTATCCAGGGCTCACACCGATTGTCGATCAGTGGCGGGTTGTTTATGAATCACAAAGAATGTTTGGTTATTGACAGCACAAAAGCTAAAATCCGGGTTTCGTGTTGCGAACTAAAAACTAACGGCGCACCGGCCGTATACGTTAAAAATACCGCGCATTTATTGTTAAACGGCTGTACTATCATGCGTGATATGAAAGCACATAAGTTTCCCGCTGTACTGCTTGAAGGGGGAGATACGGTTTTAACCGGGAATAGTATTGAGTCAACATATACAGGGATTGAAATTAAGCCCGGCGTGCGTAACGTCCTTATCCAGGGGAATATTATACAAGCACCTGAAAATATACAGGTGGTGATAGACAAAAACACGGAATCTAAAGTAGTCAGTACGAACAATATAACTCGTTCACCGAAATATTTGCCTTCTACAGAACCGGCTACGCAAGAATAATAAAAGGATTTTATCAATGAAATTATTAAATGTGTTAGCGTTAAGCCGCTTTGCTCTTAGTTTCCTAATTATTGCAGCGGTGCGCTCTCCGGTCTTGGTCGCGGGGGAGAACAAACAAAGCGAACTTCTGGTTGAAACAGAAAGTTTTCAAACCAAAGGCGGGTGGGTGGTTGACCCGCAGTTTGTTGAACAAATGGGTTCTCCTTACCTTTTAGCTCACGGGTTGGGTATATCGGTAGCAAATGCGAAGACTGAAGTCAGGTTTCCTTCCACCGGCAAGTTTTTCGTGTGGGCACACACAAAAAACTGGGCACCTGGGCAGTGGGACGCGCCGGGACGGTTCAAACTTATCATCAACGGTGTTGAACTCCCAACTGTACTGGGCACTGCGGAAAAAGATAACTGGTTCTGGCAGTACGCCGGCGAAGTTGAGATCAAAGACATCGCAGCAAAAATTGAGCTAGCAGACTTAACCGGTTTTGACGGGCGGTGTGACGCAATCTATTTTTGCACAACAAAACAAGCTCCACCGGAGAATTTAAAAGAACTATTGGTTTGGCGGAACGCGTTGATCCCGGGTATACAGAACATTGAAATACATAACGAATACGACGTTGTTATCATTGGCGGCGGAATCGCGGGCTGTGCCGCAGCGATTGCTGCTGCGGAACAAGGGCTTAACGTTGCGCTGATACACGACCGCCCGGTGCTCGGGGGTAACGCCAGTGAAGAAGTGCGGGTACACACTTCCGGAATTACCGGTAACGCTGACCGAATTATATCCGGACTAAACACAAAAGACTGGAAAAACGGTTCGCCACAGGCAAAACAAGACGACCTCAAACGCCATAAAACCGTTGAGTCACACAAAAACATACATTTATACCTCAACTACCGCGCGTTTGCAGTTGATACATACAGTAATACTATTAAGTCCGTTGATGCTAAACATGTTGAATCTGGGAAACCCGTACGTTTTGTATCACCATTTTTTATTGACTGCACCGGCGACGGATGGATTGGTTACTGGGCGGGTGCGGAATATATGTACGGCCGTGAACCCGCAGCGAAGTATAACGAATCGTGGGATGTACAAGGCGATTTCTGGAGCCCCGTAGAAGGCGATAACCGTGTAATGGGCTCATCGCTTCTCTGGCGGTCGACTGACACTATAAATCCAGCACAGTTTCCGGATGTTCCATGGGCAACCATTATTGCAGGAACTAATACAGCGGTAAAGGGCGATTGGAATTACGAATATTCGAGTAATGATGTTCACCAGGTTGACGACGCGGAGTTTATAAGAGACCATTTGTTACGCGGTATCTACGGCACATTTTCTAACGCAAAAAAGGTGCCCGTTAACGCTAACCGCAAACTCGAATGGGTTGGGTATATTCTAGGCAAACGCGAATCACGCAGGCTAGTGGGGGATTATATTTTTACGTTTAACGACATCCGCGAACTACGCGAGTTCCCTGATACTGTAGTTATAGAAAGACGGCCGGTTGACGTGCATCACCAGAGAATACTGAAGGACCCAGCATACCCCGATTTTTTGTCAAAAGCGGTATTTTTCAAAGTTAAACAGTATAACGTCCCGTACCGGAGTTTGTATTCAAAAAATATTACCAACCTCTTTATGGCAGGACGGTGTTTCAGTTGTACGCATATCGCGCTTGGCGGGCCAAGAGTAATGAATACAACCGGGCAGATGGGAGTAGCGGTAGGATATGCCGCGTCGTTGTGCAAAAAATATAAGACCACTCCCCGCGGAATATACCAACAATATATTGAAGAACTCAAAACGCTGATCAGTAAAAACTAGGTGCGCGTACCGCAGTTGAAAGTACTTGACACAAAAATACGGGTTTAGTTAAAATATTAGTATTAGGAGCAGGCGATCCCGGGACGGTTCAAGTAAAACTAACCGCCCGCGCGGTGGGGCTGGGACTCAGGCAGTTGAAGTCGTCGAAAGGCTTCGCTGCCGTCAGCAGAAGTTTGATACTGTAAAATAATAGATTGACGGTACAAAAATCTGTGGGACCTAAAATATAAAGGTTTTAGGTAACACAGGTTTTTTTGTTTAGCAACATCGGAAAGTGATAAGGATTATTACGTATGAACAAGCAACAGGCAGCGTACATATCTATAATATCGAACTCGTTATTGATCGCGTTAAAAGTTGTAGCAGGTATTATGATGGGGTCAGTCAGTGTAATATCGGAAGCTATACATTCCTGTAATGATTTAATTGCTAGTATAGTCGCATTTTTTTCTATAAAAAAAGCGCTTGTCCCAGCGGATGAAGACCATGCGTTCGGTCATGGGAAGTATGAGAATGTTTCCGGCGCGTTTGAAGCCATACTTATCTTTATCGCAGCGGTGATGATCATAAACGAAGCGGTAAAAAAATTTGCGCACGGTACAAAACTTGAGAACCTGGATGCCGGTATTATTGTTATGATGATATCTGCAATAGTAAATTATTTCGTTGCTCAAACGCTGTTTAAGGTATCAAAAAAAACTGACTCAATTGCGTTGGAAGCTGATGCGTGGCACCTGTGGACTGACGTTATAACTTCCGCCGGTGTTATGAGCGGCCTTATAGTTATTAAGTTTTCCGGATGGGCAATTCTTGATCCGATCATCGCGATCCTTGTTGCGCTGATCATTATAAAAGCTGCGGTTGAGCTCACAATAAAATCGCTGAAAGACCTTGTGGATAAAAGTTTGCCCCAGGATGAAATTGACCGGATAAAACAAACACTGGATAAATTCACGGAGATCGTGTCTTACCACAAACTACGTACACGTAAATCCGGTGACCGTCGCGAGATCGATGTTCACCTGCAATTACCCAAGAATACCTCATTAAGTAAAGCACATGACTTATGTTTCCGCGTAGAATCAGCAGTCAAACAATGTTTAACCAATGCTCATATTGTTATACACGTAGAACCCGATGACCATAAACGTCATGTGATGGAAGATAAACATCCCGGGGATAACGATTAATCAGTCAGAAGGATTTACACTTTACGTTGATGCATCCACTCGCCGTACAGTACACCCTTGGCGGTTAACCGGTTAATCAGTGCCTGTACTTTCGGTACTATTATGCCGGTGGGATACTTCGCAAATGGTGTCTGGGGTAACGGCATAAACGTATGGGCATGCACTCTTGCACCAAGCTGTACGATATCATCAATAACTTTTAGCGTATCATCAATATCTTTCTCTGTTTCTTCAGGCAGGCCGAATATAAAATCTACGTTTGGTGTTAACCCTGCAGTAACTGTTGTTTTCACAGCGTTAATAACATCGCTTACCGTATGCCCCCGGCGGCAGAGTTCCAGCATTCTCCCGCTGCCCGTTTGCGCGCCAATCACGAGATTATCGTTATCCGTATACTTTTTTATCATCCCAACAGTTTTGTTATTAACATTCTCCGGCCGGACTTCCGAAGGGAAGGTACCAAAAAATATTTTACCGCGCGGTTTTAGTATTCTATACAGTTCGGATAACAGGAGTTCTATCTGTGGATAATTGATTGTAATACCGTCAGTGGAACCGTACATAAACGCGTCCGGGGTTACCGCCCTAAAACTAGTAAGCCCTCGGGAAAACATTATTTGTTCTGCTTCAATAATATTATTTACACTACGATGCCGGAGTGTTCGCCCGAATATATACGACGCCTGGCAGTACGCGCATCCGTGTACGCACCCGCGGGTAATTTCCAGGGGGCCGTACTTTCTGTGTCCCGCAGCAATACCAGGGTATTCGTCAAGACAAATATTATCCTCTTGCCCGGTGAACACAACATCTCTGTCATCCCCGATATATGCAATACCTTTAACGTTCTTCCATTTGCTACCTCGGTTGATACTGTCCAATACTTCAACTACTACGCGTTCACCTTCGCCGATACACGCGATATCCGCTCCGGCACGAAGGATGTCTTCTGGTAAACCGGTAACATGCGCCCCGCCAGCGAGAATGGTTACGCGTTCGCCGTATAACTGCCGTACTTTACGGATAATAAACCTAACCTGTACCGCCTGGATGGTATGTACAGAAATAAGGAACACGGCATGCCGGCAGGTTTTCAGTACATTATCTAAACACATAAGCGCAGAGCCGTAAGCTTCAGGGAAAAATAATGGGATCCCCATTAACTGCGGAGCAGCCTCTACTGCGCCGGCTAATGCGTGAATACTGTAACGGTTAGTTCTATAATAATAAAATATTGCCGCAACTGCGGTTGGAAAACTTATATTTTCGTTTGAACGCGCACTACCACTTTTTTTCATATCGTAGTATAATATACCAAAAATTGGTGAATACAAAAGGATAAATTATGAACCAACCTGTAAAACAACGCGAATCGTGGGCTACACGTATAGGAATAATAATGGCGGTTGCAGGCAGCGCTATAGGGCTTGGCAATTTCCTGCGTTTTCCTGTGCAGGCTGCACAGAACGGCGGCGGAGCGTTTATGATCCCGTACTTCGTATCATTTTTATTACTTGGCCTGCCGTTAATGTGGATTGAATGGACCATCGGACGGTTTGGTGGCGGGTTCGGGCACGGAACAGCACCCGGGATTTTTCATTCAATGTGGTCAAAAAACAGGTTCATAAAATATTTTGGCGTTATCGGTATTTTTGGCCCGATTGTAATATTTATTTATTACACCTATATCGAATCATGGTTATTAGGCTACGCGTTTTTTGCGTTAACCGGCAAACTCGCGGGAATTACTGACCAGCAAACAATGCAGTCCTTTCTTTCAGGTTATCAGGGGATTGTCAGTAACGCGCATTTTAGCGGCCTTGGATGGGCGTACCTCTTTTTTGTTATAACATTTGTATTAAATATTTCTGTAATATACTACGGTATAACAAAAGGGATTGAAAAGTTGTGTAATATCGCGGTACCCACATTACTTATTTGCGGGATAATACTCGCAGCACGGGTATTAACTCTTGGCGCGCCGGTAGCGGGACAATCGGGGTGGACAATAAACAACGGGCTCGGGTTTTTGTGGAACCCGGACTTCAGTAAATTATTGGACGCAAAAACCTGGCTTGCTGCGGCGGGACAAATATTTTTTACATTATCCGTTGGGATAGGTGTTATACTAACCTATGCGAGTTATCTTTCAAAAAACCAGGATGTTGCGTTATCCGGCCTTTCCTCCGCAATGTCAAACGAGTTTGCGGAAGTTGTCCTTGGGGGAAGTATTGTTATCCCCGCAGCGTTTGCGTTTTTTGGCCCGCAGGAGATCGTTAATATCGCGAAAAGCGGATCGTTCAACCTCGGGTTTGTAACAATGCCGCTTATATTTAACCAAATACCGTTTGGCATGTTCTTTGCTTTTATATGGTTTCTCCTGTTATTCCTCTCAGGTATTACGTCAAGTATATCACTTGCTCAACCGGCAGTTGCGTTTCTTGAAGATGAGTTTGAACTAAATAAAATTGATGCCACCACGATCTTCGGGATAATAACTTTTGTTTTATGCCAGCCCGCGATATTTATGCTGGGTAACGGTGTTGTAGACGAACTTGACTTCTGGGGAGGAACATATTTTCTTGTATTATTCGGCACGATAGAAGCGATCCTTTTCTCCTGGGTGTTTGGAATAGATAAAGCGTGGGAGGAAATGCATACCGGCGCGGAGATAAAAATTCCAAAGATTTATAAGTTTATCATAAAATATATAACCCCCGCGGTACTCATAATAATCCTTGCTGCGTGGACAATACAATACGCTGTCCCCACACTGTTTATGGACGGTATCTCTGCTGCGAACCGCCCGGCGGTGTTGTATACACGGATATTACTGGTAACACTTTTTGCAATACTGGTTATACTTGTACGCCAAGCGTGGAAAACACGGTATTGTCCGAATAAAGAAAAGGGGATACGGATATGAATACCCTTGGCTGGATATTTATGTTGTTAAGTTGGGGAATAATAGTTGTTACTCTTTTATATTGCCTGGTAAAAGTGTTAGCCCCTAAAAAGTAAGGTTAAGTACCCGGCACTACTTCTCCTGTTTTTTCTTTTACAAACATTAGCAGGAATGCTGAAAGTAATGCCATGCCGGCACCAAAAGAAAATGCAACTACGACACCGTATTTTTGCCATAATAAGCCCATAAGTAAACTTGAGGGCAGTGCTCCAATCCCGATTGCAAAATTGTATACTCCATACGCCGACCCACGCACTTCTTTTTTTACAAGATCAGCAACAAACGCTTTCTCCGTAGATTCGGTCAGCCCAAAAAAGAAACCGTACACCGCGAAGAGAAGCCAAATATGTAACGGTGTCTTCGCGAATGCAAAACCAAGATACACAAGGAAATATATTATCCATCCGGCTGTAACAACCTTTTTCCTACCGATTTTGTCTGATATCATCCCGCCGGGGGTTGAGCTAAGCATTTTTACGATATGAAGCAGTATCCATAGCAATGGAAGCGCGGCGGTATCGATCCCCATATCTTTAGCACGAAGAATTAAGAACGCATCCGACGAATTTCCTAAAGTAAAAACGAATACTACAAATAAATATGTCTTAAAGTTTTTATCAAAAATGTTTAACTGCAGTTTAAGAGGTTCTTTCGCGCATACGGTGGAATCTGCGTTTTTTTCTTTTACCAAGAATATGACTACAAACACCGCTGCTATTGCGGGTATAAATGATAGCACAAAAATTGTTCTGTAATCCTTGATTACATACGCTAATAACAACGCAGCTATTGCCGGGCCGACTATCGCACCGGCATGATCCATTGCGCGATGGAACCCAAACGCCTTACCTTTTTCTTCAGGATCACAGGTGTCGGCAATCAAAGCATCACGCGGGGCTGTACGTATACCCTTACCCACCCTGTCTGCAAACCTGACAAACAGGACATGCCAAGGGTATATGGCAAAAGCAACCATCGGCCTTATAACCGATGAGATCCCGTACCCGAATGATACAAATACTTTTCGTTTATTTAACTTATCCGAAACCCACCCGGTGATGAGTTTCAGGATACTGGCAGTACTTTCAGCAACGCCTTCAACCAGGCCTACGAACGAAAGCGGTGCTTTTAGTACCGTAGTAAGAAATACCGGGAGCAAAGGGTATATCATCTCGCTGCTCACATCGGTAAAGAAACTTACCAGGCCAATAAAAAAAATGTTTTTTGGAAACCCGAATATTTTCTTTTCCTGCCGCATCTTTTTGTGTTCCTCTTTCATTTATGTTTTTGCTCAGAGGATTGTGAAACAACAGATGTAACAAATTCCTGAGGATGCCGCTTTTTGAGTTCGGTGATATACTTCCCGCGGCCGGTTTCTTCGAGGTACTTGCAATATCTTAACAAATAACCACGTGCATGCAACGGCCCGCCTTCTTCTAATACAGTTTCCATTGGATCTATATTATCAGTATTACTTTTCATCATCTCATCCCGCCATTCCTGCAGGTACCGCGCTCCGGTTGCGCAGATATTCGTATGTTCCTTCGCCATATCTTTAGTTTCATGCGGGTCTGTTTTTATATTAAACAACATTTCGTTCGGGAACAGATGGTATCCGTCATGCCATGTGCGGATGTACATCCAGTCGCCAAACCGTACTCCGCGCTGGCATACATGCGCGTTCTGGCTTACTACGACATACTCTCTCCCACAGCTTTTGCCGTTTTTTAGGACAGATAAATAACTCTTACCGTCCCACCGGTTTGATACCGGTTGGTTTAATACCTCAGCTAATGTCGGGAGTAAATCTATGTTGTAATACAACCCATCGTCTTTAATTTTCTTTTTTGTGCCGGGAAGTTTAATTACCATCGGTATCCGGCAGGTATTATAATCCGCGGTTGCGTGTTCAGAACACAAACCAAGCTCACCAAGGTTTTCTCCGTGGTCAGAACTTATAATAATCATTGTATCCTCAAGTACGCCCTGGGTTTTTAAATTGTTAAGAATTAATCCTGTGTAATAATCCGCATAATGCACTCCACAGTCATAAAGGCTGACTAAACGCTTGTATTCTTCTAAATTCGATACTTCACCCGGATGATTAGGCCATTGCTTCTTTGTTTTATTGTCAAACATACTAATTTCACGGAATCCGTGCGGGTGTGGTTCACTACGGAATTTATCCAGCATTTCCTGGGTTAACCATTCCGGTGCGGGAACGTCTTTAAAAGGGTTACCATAACTTTCCGGAGTACGGTACGGTGTATGAGGGTCCCATAGGTGGACCATTAAATACCAATCATCGTTTTTTGCGTTATCATCCAGCCATTTCAGTGCGGTAGGAATAATTTCATCCGCGCGTTCAAGCCCGCCATTACCGGTATCATGTAATTCATTTAACCCTGCGGTATACCAGTACGCGCTATGCCGTCCGGGGAACGGGCTTATCAACGCTGTGTATAACCCTGCGTTTTTCAGCATACCAAATAATCCGTCGGTATAAAGGAGATCACGGAACCCGCGGGAGGGGCCGTCCCATTTAAGTTCCGCAGTTGTCCCTCCGTGGTTCACAACACCGTTGTGTATCCCAAACCGCCCTGTCATTAATGCTGCTCGAGAGGGTAGACACGGCGCATCGGTGCAATAATAGTTTGTAAACGTAACACCCTCGGCTGCGAGTTTATCAATATTCGGCGATGTTTGGCGTTGGTAACCATAACACCCTAAATGGTCCGGGCGTAGTGTGTCTATATCGATATACAATATCCGCATTTTAGAAAACATTTCCTCCTTTTATCCTTGCCTACAAAAATTATATCAAATAGAATACACTACTATAAATATGCAAACTAATATTGAATGCTTGTTAAAGAATTTAACTGTAATTTCGGTTATAATATTATTCATAAAAGGAAATGGTAACAATATAGTTACACAGAGAAGGTGAAATGAACAATAATTCTATAGATCTATTACTGAAATCCAACCCGCGGTTATTATTTGAATCCGTCATTCGGGGGATACAGGACGCTTTGATTGTTACGGATAAGGATGACCGTATATTATTCGCGAATTACGCTGCGACTGCGTTGTTCGGTATTACGGTTAATGATATGCAAAACCATAAGTGCTACGAATTCCGGTGGTTATCCAACAATGACGGTACCGAGTTTTGCAAAGAGCAATGTCAATTATCCTGTAAAGTAAAACAAGGCGCCTCGATCTCATGCCCGTTATCCCGGGAATTATACTTTGCTCCGGATCATGCCAATACACGGATACCTTTATTACACAGCATATATCCTTTATATATTGACGGCAAGTTTGAAGGCAGTATAAAACTTTTTCGTGATATTTCCGCGCAAAAGGAAGCTGACCAGCAGAAAGAACGTTTCCGGCAGATGCTTGTTCATGATATAAGAAACCCTATTACCGTGATTTCCGGTGTGCTGTCCACTCTAAAAACTGAAAAAAAACTTAAGTTAAAAGATAAAACTAAAATTATTGCCCTGGGTATCGGTGCGAGTGATAACGTAATCGATCTGGCAAACGAGTTTTTGGAACTATCAAAACTTACATCTGCAACACCGCAGGGGGAATACAAAAAAGTTAAACTTAACACATTTATAAAACAAATAATTTCCGCTCAAAATATTATCGCAAAAAATAAGAGGATTAAAATTAAGTTCTCTCCCGGTAATACCAATCCTTTCATTAACACAGACCCCGGTAAACTCGCGAGGGTATTCCAAAATGTTATAGACAACGCTTTAAAACACGGCCCCGCGGGGGAAGATGTCAATATCAAAAGCAGGTATGAAGATAAACATATAACCATCGCGGTAAATAATACAGGGTCATTAATCCCGGCTAATGAAATAAAAAAAATATTTGAACCTTTCTACGTTGGTAGTAAAGAAGCCAGGATGAATATCAGCGGTATAGGCCTCGGGTTAGCTTTTGCTTCAATGGTTGTTACGCAGCATAACGGCAAAATCTGGGCGGAAAGCAATTTAAACTCAGGGACAACGTTTTACATTCAACTACCTACAATAAAAAGTGAATGAAATAAAAGATGAGAAATGTTTTTGTAACTATCATTTTTGCACTAATATTTTTTGCCGCACAGCCTGTAGACGCAGGGAAACAGGAAAAGGTTAGGGATCTTCTCTCTTCAGCGGTAACGTTATATAATTCCGGTGACTTCCTCCGTGCACTTGCTGAAGTAGATAAAGCTGAAAAAGTATGGAAAAATAATGTTGATATAAAATATATGCGGGAACGTATAAGCAATACGATGAAAGACCAGACCGCGCCGGGTATTCAAATAGAAGAACAGATTATTACCAATACCAACCCATACACCCTATCTTTTTTTGTTGCGGATGACTTCGACCTTGCATATATAATGATTAATGACCAAAAAATTGAGTATACCCTTAGTTTGAATGCACAAATCATCCGCAGTGTTGACCTTACAGGCGGCGGAGGTGAGTTTGTGATCAAAACATCTGACCGCAAGGGTAATATTTCCTCCAAAACTATAAATATAGTTTTGGATAAAGACGCGCCGGGGGTGGTTATCACAAAACCTGAACATCTAAAAACGCGGGTAACAGAACCCGAGATTCTGGTGGAAGGAAAAATCAGTGATGCGAATACGCTTAAACTCGCAAGCTACGGCGATTCGTCCGTAAGAAATGTTCCGCCACCGTGTTTCTTCAGAAAAAAGGTTGTACTCAAACCTGGGGAAAATGTTATCCCTGTTTATGCAGAAGATATTGCGGGGAATAGTACAGCCGTTGACCTAAGAATTACTTACTACAACCCTGCGTTAACAACCGCAGTTGCGGATTTTGATGCAAGGAGTACGGATAAAACTACGGCTATTGCCGTGTCTGACTGGATAAGAAACGCTTTGGTTAAACATAATAAGTTTAATATTGTTGACCGCAGTAATATGCTGAAAATCCTTAATGAACAAAAGTTTCAGGATGCGGTAGCTAATACAGAAGATAACGCAGCGAAGATCGGGAAGTTATTGAACGCCCAAAAAATGGTGGTAGGTAATGTTATGAACCTCCTCGGGCAGGTATATATCAACGTCAGCGTAATCAACGTGGAATCCGGGATTATGGAGTACTCAAAAAAACTTAAATGCTCATCTCCGGACGACCTGTTTCCCGGTGCGGAAGTTATCGCTGCGGATATAGTAAAAATGTATGTAAAATAGTTTGTTATAATATATTAATATTTTTGAACAAGGAGAATTTGTTTATGAACCGTTGTATTATGTTTGTTTTGTCTATGTTATTATGTGTGTCCCCGGTATTAACTGTTTATGCAACAGCGGAAGAAGCTACGGAACTCTCAACCAAAGAATCTGTGGTGGTATACCCTTTCAACGACAGCACCGGTAAAAGTTTATCTCAAGCGGTAACAGATTTGGTAATCAACAAAATAATTAATCTCGGACGGTTTACCATAGTGGAACGCGAGAAACTACAAAAAATTTTGGCAGAACAACAACTTGCGATGTCCGGCGCAGTAGATGAAAACACAGCCGTAAAAATCGGGCAGTTACTCGGTGCGAAAAAAGCAATCGCGGGAACCATAACGGTTTATGACGCAACAAAAGGCGAAGGCGACGACGGCGTAAAATGGTCCGCCAATATCGGGATGGTTGTACGGTTGATAGATATAGAAACTGCTGAATTATTAAAATCCAGTGAAGTTCGCGGATCGGGCAGCGGGAAGACGGAAGGCGCAGCAAAACAGGCAGCGTTATCCTCTGCGATGACGTCAATAGAATATGATATCCGCAAGATGTTCAAACTAAAACTCAAGATCGCGAATATCACAGATAAAGGTGTGTACATAACCGCAGGGAATAACCTGGGATTGAAAAAAGGGTATAAGTTTGATGTAATCCGCCGTGGCGAACCTATCAAAGATTCCGAAGGTAATATTCTGGAAATCCCGAAGGAAAAAGTTGCTACGCTTAAAGTTGAACAAGTGCATGGGAACACCAGTATCGCAAAAGTGTCAGCGTCAAAAGGTGAGATCAAACCTGGCGATATGCTGGAGGAATGGGTAACTTTTGGCTTACGCGCATACGTGGGACTAAACTATTTACCGTTCCAGATGACCGCAAGTACTGTTACAATGACCTGGTTTGACGGCGTGGATACCTACGACCTTGGGTTTACTCAAAAAGCAATGAGTTCCACCCTCGGAGTATTTTTTGGCGCGGAGAAAGAAGCCGACCCGTTTACCGCTGGTATGCGTGCAGGGTTCGTTTTTGGCGGTGAAAAAATTTCTGCGGGTGAGGTCGGGCTTTATGGTAAAGCGGAACTCACGGGACAGGTTATCAGTGTTGGCGCAAATATTGACCTTGGATTACTCTACGCATTTGGTACATTAGGTACTGTGGGGAAAGGTAATGTCAGCGGCGCAAATTTTGCGTGGGGCCCAAAAGGCGAAAAAATTAATGAAGGTACTGCAATTAATGCTGCGGGATATGCTTTAGGTATAACACCGTCAGCGGATGTGCGGTTAAACCTTAGCGATACCAGCGGGATAAATCTTAATGTCGGATACCGTCTGTATTCTCCTATTGATACCAATAGCTGGAGTATAATGACCAAGGATTCTGATGATAAAGAAATAGAACTCGTTACCTCCGGGACAAAAACGTTACGCGGTGCACGGCCTAGTACGTTAAATACCGGCGGGCTTGTGATCAACGTATCCTGGGTAATGATGTTCTAAAAAGGATCATCTATAAAGGCTTAATAATAATAATGTACGCCACCCTGAATATTTTACACAAAACATCTCGGGGTGGCGTTTATTTTCAAGGAGTACTTAATGAAACAAACCGTTGTGTTTATCGTTGTAACTCTAGCGTTATCATTTACCTTGCCGGTGCACAGTGTTATGCTTGAACCCAAAACCAATACTATTATCGCTGACACTACCTATTGTCCAGAAATACAAACTGCGTTAAATTTTACCGGCAAAATTGATGACCCGTTATGGCAAACTGTTGCTGCAACGACTAAAGGAACAAGGTTTAATCTTATCCCCAGGATAAAGGGTAAGGCTACGCAGCAAACTGAAGTTTATACTATGTGTGACAAAAACAACCTGTATATAGCGTTTAAATGTTACGAATCACAGATGGAGAAAGTGGTGTCAACAATGACCGCACGGGATGATCTTATTTATAGAGAAGATTCCGTTGAGCTGTTTATTGACACGCTCGGGAACACAACTGCGTATTATCATTGTATTGCTAATACATTAGGCACGCAGTTTGATGAGTATACTATGGGCACAAGTGATAAATGGACCGGTGACTGGAAAGTTTTAACAAACAAAACCAGCGGGTACTGGACCAGCGAGTTTGTCATTCCGTGGACAACGCTGGGGATAAAGTTTGAACGCAACAAAATCATTGGGATAAACTTTTGCCGAAACGAACTTCCGGGAAAAGAAACTTCAACATGGTCACCGTTGTATAACCGTTTTAATGAACCTTCAAATTTTGGCGCGATGATTATTGGCCGCCATGAGCTTGATACAGGAATTGAAGCAAAGATTTCGGGTATCCGCGACTTTTCTGCCGGGAAGGATAATATTGTTAATTTAATTGTTAAAAACACCTCTTCTGCCAGTAAAACACTACTTTTTTCTGCGTCATTTACAATAAATAATGTTACTAAACAACTTGCGGATAAAACTTTTACCGTTAAACCCGGGCAATCAGAGAGTTTGTCCGCCGGATATACCCCCGACGAAATCGGCCCGCAGAAGGTGCAGTTACAAATTGTAGATAAAGCCACGGGTGATGTTATATTATTAAAAAATGTATCTTTCAATGTTTCACCTCTGGCGTTAAGTAATTACGGGTACGTTTTACCTTCTAACCCAGACATTACAGCCTGGTGGTGTGAGAATACGTATAAAGTAGGAAAGTTCCGCGATTTGCCTGCAGAAAAAGCTTTGGCGGTAAAAATCTATGCTGCGGGTAACGAACGTGAACACTTCCAGCTTGTGCTTCACGGGAAGAAAAAACTTGAAAATATAAAAATATCCGCTGCCGCCCTTACCGGCCCTGACGGTGCGGTGATACCCAATAATTGTTATGAGATAAAAGTTGTGAGTTACGTATACGTCCACACGCCAACCGATATTTTTGGTAGTGTTGGTTCTTACCCTGACCCGTTGCCCTTACATACCGCGCCGTTTGGTATTGAACCAAATGAGAACCAGCCGGTATGGTTTACAATAAACGTTCCTGAAGACGCAAAGCCTGGTGTGTACAAAACAATAATAAAAATTGTATCCTCAAACACTGCACCGCTTTCTGTCCCGGTTGAGCTCAAGGTTCGCAGGTTTGCGTTAACAAAAGAAACGCATACTCCTACTGCCTACGGTATTTGGTTGATGACAGAACGGCACGGAGCGAAAACACAGGAACAGGTAGAGAAAGTATATGAAAACTATTGGGAAAACTACAGCCGTCACAGAATATCGCCGTATGACCCGTTCATTTTTCATCCCATAAAGAAGGATATAAAAAAATTGGCAGATGGGACGTATGACGTTAAACTCGACTTCACGGATTTTGATAATTACGCGGAGAAAGTGTTTAACGAGTACAGATTCACCGCGTTCAACCTCGGATTCGATACTGTACCCGAAAAACTGGGTGAAGAAACACGGTTTTCTGACGCGTATAAAAAGTTGCATAAGCAAGTTTATGGCGGGATCGTCGACCATCTCCGTGAAAAAGGGTGGTTGGAAAAAGCGTATTGTTACTGGATAGACGAACCTCATCCCGGAGCGGATTACGAGCTTGCGGAACAGGGATATGAATTGTTAAAACAAAACTGTCCTGGCTTGCGCCGGGTGTTGACTGAAACACACGAAAAGTCGCCGTCACCTACTTTCACCGGTATGGTTGACCTCTGGGTACCCATTACAAACAGGTACAGCCACGACCTTGCAGAACCACGGCAGGCGGTAGGTGAAGAAGTGTGGTGTTATGTCTGTACAGGCCCGCGTGCGCCATACCCCAACGTATTTGTTGATCACCCGGCGATTAACCACCGCATAATTTTTTGGCAAATGCAAAAGTATAACATTACCGGATCGTTGTACTGGACGATAGGGTTTTGGAACCACGGCAACCCATGGCTTGACCCGTTATCCTACAGTAAAGATGATAAGTCCGGTAATTTTGGTAACGGCGACGGGCGGTTGGTATACCCTCCCAGAGTGGAGGAACATCCTGCGGACTTCATTGATTCCGGGCCGGTGGATTCAATCCGGTGGGAGCTCGTGAGTAAAGGAATTGAAGACCGCGAATATTTTTGGATACTCAACCGCGAACTCGCGCGGGTAAAAAAACTTAACCGCACAGACAGTGCGGTGACTAATGCTATCCGCCAGGCGGGGGACGCATTGGAATTACCAAATAAACTTTCACGTACAATGACGGATTTTGAGAAAGACCCGCAGAAACTGTACGCTGCGCGGGAATTCGTTGCAAATATGATAGAATCTCTTATGGACATTCAATGAACGCCCTTATATTTTTTGTTTATGGCATAAGTTTTTTAATCATTGGCATTGCTGTTTTATCAAGCATAAACAAACAGAGTACATATAGAATTAACGGGTTACTCTGGCTTTTTGCACTCTACGCTTTGTTACATGCCCCCGCTGACTTTATTGATATATGGAATTTGTCTGGCAGGAAAAGTTATCCGTTATTTATCATAGGACAGGCGCTGACTTTCACAGCATACATATTTTTATTCGAATTTGGCAGGCGCCTCCTAAAAATATCTAAATATCTCATTCCTTCCCTTCTTTTTACAACAATTATTCTAAGTTTTAGCTCCACCGACTTCTGGGTTACCCTAAACATTTTGTTTGGTTACTTCATAAGATTCCCGGCAGGTGTTATCACAGGGATAGGCATCATCCTGTATTCTTATAGAGAAAACCAATTGAAGGAACAGCCGAAATTAATAAAATATTTTTGGATTTGGGGCATAACAACAATTTTATGGGCATTTTTCTGCGGGTTAGTCAGGATGAAAGGCAATTTTTTTCCAGCTAACATACTAAACATCCCTTCTTTTATGGAAACAACCGGTCTATCGGTTTATGTGTTTAGGACAGGCTGCGCGATAGTATCAACCATTGCTATATTAAACATTTTTAAGGCGGATTTCAGGAAAAAGTATTACAGCCAACCATTGATAATCTTGACACTTACAATGTCAATAATCTTTATTTGCGAATTTATTATTATGCTATTTTTATTATCCCTTCCGCCAATATCTGTTTGGCATGAAGCGCTTATTGACGCGTTAATACTCAGCATTCTCATTTCCCCGGGCCTATACTCCTTTGTATTTAAACCACTAATATTCGAGATTAAAGAGCGTACAAAAAAGGAAGTACAGCTCCAGGCAGCGAATGAAATAATCCGTAAGAAACTTGAGTTCAGCGATAATAACCTTGAGCGCAGTTATGAAATCCAAAAGATATTGAATGAAATACTGAAAATATCGCTTTCCCGCCTTTCGTTAAACAAAATGATGGAAAAAGTGTTGGATATTGTACTTTCAATCCCCTGGATATCTTTTGAATCACGGGGCGGTATTTTCCTGGCTGATGAAAAAGGGCAAAATCTTATAATGAATGCGCAGAGAGGATTATCGTCGTTTATTCAGGAAAAGTGTAATAATTTACCTTATGGCAAATGTTTGTGCGGCCGTGCTGCTCAAACAAAGGAAATTGTATTCTCCGCCGGTCTTGATAACAGACATGAAATTAGTTACGAAGGAATATTGCCTCATGGCCATTACTGCGTACCTATTATGAACAAAGGCAATGTACTGGGTGTTATCAATATCTACACAAAACCCGGGCATGTGAGAAATGGAATTGATGAAGAATTATTAATCGCGGTATCAAATGTGCTTTCCGGAATTATTTTGCATAAACAAACCGAAGAGAAACTTGATCTCGAGAAGGAAAGAATCGCAGTAACACTACGAAACATGACGGAAGGCGTTATTGCGACTGATACTACAGGCAAAATTGTGCTTATGAACAAAACCGCGGAAGCATTAACCGGCTGGCCGTTTAGTTTTGCGCAGGGGACAGATATCGATACCGTGTTTAATCTAGAACATCCGGAAAATACTAAGATCAGCTCATTTGTAAAAACAACTGTTGTCACCGGATTGATCGATGATATTGGAAACTCAATACTTACGGACAAAAATGGTGCGCAAAAAACTATATCTGCAAGTATTTCGCCTATAAGGAATAAGGAAAGTGTTGTGATAGGTACTGTTATTGTATTCATTGATATCACCGAAAAACTGAAAACTGAAAAAGAAATGCTTAAAGCACAAAAACTTGAATCTATTGGCTTACTTGCTGGCGGTATTGCTCACGATTTCAATAATTTTTTAACCACAATACTCGGTAATATATCAATTGCAAAAACCAATACGGAGCTCGACAGCGAGACAACTGAGATATTGACAGACGCGGAAAATGCTGCATTCAACGCAAAAAATTTGACGCATCAACTCCTAACTTTTTCAAAAGGCGGGAACCCTGTAAAAGAAATCGTTGCAATAAATGAACTGGTAAGCAACGCCATAAACTTTTGTGTCCGGGGAACAAATGTAAGGCATAACATATCCTTACACGCAGGTACATTTTTAGCTGAAGCTGATAAAGGACAGATTACCCAGGTTATCAATAATCTTGTAATCAACGCAGTACAAGCTATGCCTGATGGCGGTACTATTAATGTCACGCTTGAAAATATATTTTTTGCAAATGAAACCAGGCTTAGCGAAGGAATACTGATCTCTCCGGGTAATTACGTAGAAGTATCTATACAAGACAGCGGTATTGGAATTGCGCCGGAACATCTCAACAAAATATTTGATGCATATTTTACCACAAAACAAAAAGGCAGCGGGTTAGGCCTGGCGGTAACGTATTCAATAATAAAAAAACATAATGGTTATCTGACTGTCGAATCCACACCAGGCAAGGGCACTACTTTTCACATCTATCTCCCCGCGGTAAAAGGCGATAATATTATCACTAAAACAGTCGATACGCCTTTAATAAAAGGGAAAGGGCGGATTCTTTTACTGGACGACGATGAAATGATTATACGGGTAGCGGAAAGGATGTTAAACAAGCTAGGCTATGACGTTGACTCCGCGAAAACTGGTGAAGAAATTATCAAAATATTTATTGATACCAAAACTGCGGGAGGGACATTCGCGGCAGTTATACTAGACCTTACAATTTTGGGCGGGATGGGTGGATTGGAAACTGCAAAAAAATTGATTGAAATTGATAAAGATACAAAAATGATTGTTTCCAGCGGGTACTCAAGCGGCGATGTTGTATCTGATTATAAAAACCACGGTTTTATTGCTGTTCTTTCGAAACCATATTTGCTTGAAGAACTTAGTAAAACACTGGCGGCTGTAATTTCTTCTACCTGAAGGAGGTTGTTTATGGAAACATTTTCTCGTTGGTTAAATACGCGGCTTGACTCTGACCCGCCATTTACGTTTACTTATGGTGGGGCGGGGTTTAAAGATATTATTAAAACCTGGGCGATCTCGCGGGCTACTACACAAATTGATACCCATCGCAAGAAGCATATAATAACCTATACCGACCCAAAAACAGGGCTGGAAGTTTTGTTTGAAGGAACTGAGTATACAGATTTTTCCGCGCTTGAGTGGATAATGTATTTCACTAATAAAGGAACTGTGAATACGCCTATCATAGAAAATATACTTGCACTAGATACTTTGTTAGGCAGTGAAACCGGCAAGTTTGTCGTCCACCACGCGAAAGGTAGTGATAGTAAGATTTACGACTTTCAACCATTAACCGACACTATCTCCGCGGGGAAACAACTGAAAATCTGTACAAACACCAGGTCGTCATCCGCACAATCCTTTCCTTTTTTTACTGTGGATACCAATGAAGCGGGAATCATTGCTGGGATTGGATGGTCAGGTTTTTGGGAAGCTGAGTTTATTCGCGATAACGCCAAGTCTATGCAAGTCACGGCGAAGATGAACTCAACACACTTGTTTTTGTACCCGGGCGAAATAATCCGAACACCAAGTATAGTATTAATGTTTTGGGAAGGCAATCGTATGCACGCGCAAAACCGATGGCGGAAGTTGTTGAGAGACTATTACTCCCCTCGGCCAAACGGGAAAACATTGGAAGTTCCTTTATGCGGAACAAACTGGGGTGCGGCAACCGAGGAAGCACAAATCAAACTTATCAATTGGTATGCAGATAATAATATGGAGATAGAGTGTTTTTGGATCGACGCGGGATGGAGCGGCAAAACCGGAGACTCCTGGCCAGTAACCGCGGCAAGCCGGATTCCAAACCCTGAGTACTATCCTAACGGCCTAAAACCTGTATCTGACGCAGCGCATAAACGGGGAAACAAGTTTTTGTTATGGGCATGGCCCAACCGCGTATTGCCCGGCGTAGAAGTTGCTGCGGAACATCCCGAATGGACAATTACTGAGGAAACTATTGACCATGGCAACCCTGAAGCAAACGCGTGGATGATAGAAACTATTTCAAAACTTATCAAAGACCACGGGGTTGACCTTTTCCGCCAGGACGGTATCCCGTATTACCCGAAAGATGATAATCCCGACCGGGTAGGGATTAACCAAATTCGGCATTTTGAAGGGTTCTACGCGTTTTGGGACGAACTTTTACGCCGATATCCCGGGTTAATAATCGACAACTGTGCCGGCGGGGGACGAAAAGTTGATTTAGAAACTATTAAACGCAGCGTAGTGTTTTGGCGCAGTGATTTCCAGTGTTACCAACAATTTGACCCAATTGGGGTGCAGGGACAAGCGTACGGATTATCGTTTTGGGTACCGATAAGCGCCGGGTGTACCACACGGGCACTTACAAAGTACGGGTGCCGCAGTGCGTATAGCCCCGGGTTAGTGTTGGGATGGACTGGCCCCGATGTTTGGAAAGGTTTTGAAAACGATGATTATTGGAAAAACTTTGACTACGAATTAGCTCGGAAGTTGTTGGCCGAGTACCGCGAGGTACGCAAATATTTTTACGGTGACTATTATCCGTTAACACCGTACAGTATTAACCGTGACGTATGGCTCGCATGGCAGTTTGACCGGCCAGACTTAGACGGGGGTGTTGTTCAAATATTCCGCCGGGATGAAAGCCCTTATAGAACTGCTCAATTGAAATTGTTTGGACTCGATCCGGAAGCAGAGTATGAGGTTAAAGATTTTGATACGGCTATTGTTAAACGTATCGCCGGTAAAGATTTAATGGCCACCGGGCTTGATATTACTCTTACTGAAATGCCGGATTCTAAAGTTATTGTATACAAAAAAATTTGAATACAGTATTCTAATACGATGTACCAAACTCAAGTGTTATACCGGTATGAACATCTTCGCGGATAGTACTAAAAGTTTGGATTGAGCGTTCAATTCTTACACCAAGAAAATTACTTCCGCTCATCATATACCTGGCATTTATATTAAACATTGTAAACTTTGCTTCCGTAAAGCCAATCCCGATTTCTGTGTATAGTTCATTCAACCGTACCATTAACGCTGTAATAAATCCTGTGTAGGTTGTCATATGTTCATAGTCATAAAGGTCTAACCGCAGGTCATTGTATGCCTTCACACCAATATCTATATTACTTGCCAGCGAAACTGACGCAAAGCCGCCATATAAAAGTCCTAAGTTCATAAATAACGGAAAATGCCCATCTGTTTTATACATTGCACCGGACATTGTTCCGTATGTACCAAAATAATCGCCCAACCGAACCGGGAATTTATCACCAAGTATCATGGATAATAACATGTCTACCAATGAACCGCTACAATGCCCATACAAACCTATTGACGAATTGTTTATCTGTTCGTAACTATTCGGCCCTCCAACATTAAGGCCTTTTAGTCCAACATGAAAATCCTGGATTGCCAACGGCCCTTTGGAATGTACTGCCGGAACAAATATTATTGCTGCTAATAACGCTACCACCAAAACTTTGTTTTTCATTACATCCTCGCTTTCCTATAGTTGGTATGTTATTAATAAGAAATTAGTTTGTCAACCTGATTTTTAGGAAGTTTGTGATTAAACTTCAGCAAAAACAACTGCGTAATTGTGCCCGTAAAGTTTAGCGCATTTAGGGCATGTGGTGAAGTAAACATAATACTTCTTTACTATCTTCCCTTGTGAGACAATGAAAGGTTCCATTTCTTCTATCCACTTTGGCACCGCGTTATACGGCCCGTCAAATACTTTACTGAGAAACTCACCGGTAAATTTAACGGTTTTCTCATTTGGCACCTCTTTTGTTACTGCCATGTATAGTTCGGATTTCCAGGGGGATGGGTCGGTTGCAAGAAACAGGAAGTCTTCCAATGCCGGTGCTGCGCCGGCTGCCTGAGCAGAAGCCCACATACGTGCCATCTTTTTACCTAGCAGCGGGGGGAATGGTATATGGAATATCTGCGGGATTGTATCTTTGATAAACAGTTTATCTTTCCAGAAACTATTTTTTTCATTCCATTTTGCAGGGTCAAACTTCGGGCAACATTGAACATTATTACCGTCTTGGTGTTTCATCCATTATCCGCCTTTCGTCATGCTATCTGCGCAAAGATGACAACATAATTTTTGCCGTACACTTTCGCGCATTTAGGACATGTGGTATACGAGAAGTACAGTTTGTTGATTTTCTTGCTCTTGGATTCCACGTACTTCGTCATTTCCTGCATCCACTTCCCGATATCCTGGTATGGCCCTTCAAACACTTTGGTTAGAAACGTACCGGTGAGTGTTGCCATCTGCGCGCCAGGAACTTCTTTTGCAACATCGATGTATATATCAGCACCCCACAACGACTTTTCGTCGGTCAGCATCAGCTGGTAGGGCGATTTCGCCGCTGCTTTCTCGATTAACGCCATATTTTTTGTAACTTTACTCCCGAAGTTTAACGGGATATGCATAAAACTTGTTACATGATCCTTCACGAATATCTTGTTCGTCCACATAATTTCTTTTTCCTGCCACGGTGCGGGATCGAACGGGTCACAGCATCCTGTGTGTTTCACTGCCTGGTTAACTTTTTCTTCTACCATACTATTCCTCCTGCTGTAAAAATATATTTGGGTTGTTACTTATATATTACAAAATAACCGGCTATTATTGAACATATAATCATTACACCACCCCAGATATAGTCCGTTACCCGCGCCTTTTCCCCGTACCCTTTGGCAAGCGGATTTGAAAAAATGAAGAAACAGCCCATAATAAAAATAAATATGGTTAAGCATGTATTGGCTATCTGTATTTGTTCCGGGGTTATATATAAAGAAAACTTTATAGCAAATACTGTAACAAAACTCGTGAGAAAACCGAAGATTACGTAAAACGCGGGATGGTCGTAATCTATTCCCTCACGAATTTTTGTTATTGCTATTTTATTATTACCGCCTCTGCTGGTTAGTTGTTTAAATAAATCTTCAAAATTATCCAGCCCGTTTAAAACCATGGTATTCCCGCCTATATAACTAAGTTTCAGTTCTCTTATACTACCCGCTGTTGTTCTTTTAATATACATTTTTGTAATATTTTCAAATAAAACTTTTTCATGCGACTTAACCGAAATTCTTTCAATGCTCTGTTCGGTTAATATAACTTTTGTCTTAATAAATGTTTTGAAGAAGCTTATCAGCCAAACCCTGCTTATTATCAGTAATACAAGAAAAACGGCAAACGATGGTATGCATAATACTAAATTGTTTATAATAAACATGTTGAACACCAATGGGAATATTATTATTAAACAAACAAATATTGTTACGATTAAAGTTGTATATGCAGTTATTCTTCTTCTAACTTCTGGTTTTGACACAACGAATTTACAAATATTAGCTTGTTCCATTTTCCCTGATCAATCCTTCGCTGGCAGCAAATTTTACGTCGCCAAGCGAGTCATGTGTTATTACAGTCAATACCAGCCTATTTTATTTCGATAATCTTTCAAATACGTCACAGAATACCGCGTCGCGGTACACGTGATAAACCGTTTTTATCAAGTGGCGGGTATTGTCGAAACTATACATATTCTCGTACGTAAACACCGGGCTTTGAACATATCTTGAGGGCAACCACTTGGCGTTTATCAACCACGCAACTGCTGTGAGGTCCCACACAACTTTTGAATACGCTCCGATTGCTATTACATACAACTCACCCTTGGCTTCCCTCGCTTTTTTCACGAGGTCGTGCGCAGCGTATACGGCCTTGAGGTTAATCCTGTCGCCTGATTTCAATGCTTAAGCCAGTGCGAACTGGTCGTCGATTTCATTAAACGTATCTGTATCAAGTACTGCGTCAACCATACCCCCAGGTGTTTTAAGTGCATTTACTATTTCTTCGTTTGTAGGCATTATAATCTCCTTATTTTTCAGAGATAACAAGCATCTCATAATTCATTTCATCTGTGTTTTGACTTGTACCCTACAACAAACAACCTTTTAAATGTGAATATAACTTTCCCATTTTCTTGTAATGAATAAGATTTTTGTATTTCACCCAATACCTCTTTTTCAAAGTCCGTTTTTTCTGAATCACTGCTTAAACTATCCAGATACGGTTTCAGGCCTGTACTTTTTGACCATTCAATAATCGCAGGTTGTGATTCTAAAACATGCAAATATTGGGTTTCCCATAATTCAATGAAAGACATTTTTGGGGATAAGATATTGTAATAGAAACTATAGTCGTGATATGTAAATAGCTTTGAGCAATGCTCAGTTTTATTTTTCCAACGCTCTTCTTGAGCAACATTATCCAGTATTTTACCAAGCGGCATGTCTCTAAACAATGGTATTTGAAATGCTAAAACCCCGTTTTCAGTAAGTAGTGCATCGAACGTCTTTAGCAAGTTTTCATGATTGGGAATCCATTGTATTGTTGCGTTTGAAAAGACAATATCAAACTTTGTTTCCGACGAATAACTTGCCGCGTCTGCCTGAACCCACTCGCATTGCGGATAATTTTGTTTTGCTTTCTCAATCATATTCGGCGAGCTATCGATTCCCAGTATTTTAGCGGTAGGCCACCGGTCCATCAACACTTTACTGCTGTTCCCCGGCCCGCAGCCGATATCAATAATGTTTTGTGGCTGATAGCTTATCTTAATCCTGTTAACCAAATCAATTGACGGCTGGGCTCGTTCATTCCCGAACTTTAAATATGCGTCTGGGTTCCAGTCGGTTTTATAATTCATAGTGCTTGCCATCTGCATTAGTTATCGAGAATTCCTCGGTAACTGATTTATTATCCGGTTTGAAAATATTTTTAATATTAAGAGATATATTGTTGATAGTCATTTATGCTATTTATTTTTCTTTTTCTCAATATCTAATATTTTCTTAACCTCACGGTCAAAATCGGAAACATAGTTTTTATCCTGAACCTTTTTGAATTCATCATATTCTTTTAGCGCCAATGTTTCCGCTACTTCATGGCTGATTTTACCGGCATTAGTCAAAATATCGTATTCGCTAAATTTTAGAAAAGCGTTAAGTTTTTCCACCCAATCCTTCATAGTCATTGCCTTGCCTCGCGCCGCTTGCATCTCAGCATAATCCAAATACATATTTCCAATGCGGTTCAAGTGTTCCAGCTCTTTTTTGTCCAGGTAATTTTTTGCAATTACTGTGTCGCTTGGCATAATTTTCCCTTGAGGAGAGCGCCTCCAAGAGGTTAATCCCATTTTGTCTTTTTTACTGCTCACGCGTTCCGTAATAATTTCTGCTGCGGTTTTTCCAGTTATGGCAAAATGAAGTTTATTTTGTACGGTAGCAAAAAACTCTTTACTCTCATATGCTTTTGGCGAATAATCGATTGCGGTGGCATAAATATCGGTAATTTTTTGATATATCCTTCGCTCACTAGTGCGGATATCTTTAATTTCTTCATAAAGCTCATCAAAATACCTGGCGCTAAAACGAGAGCCGTATTTCATTCGATTGACATCCAGGGCATAGCCCTTGTGGATATAATTTTTCAAAATTCCGGTTGCCCACTGGCGAAACTGCGCTCCTCGCTCGGAACTTACTCGATAACCAACGGCAATAATGGCTTCAAGGCTATAAAAAGCTACCTTTCTGGAAACTTCTCTTTCGCCTTCTTTTTGAACTGCCGAGAATTCCTCGGTAGTTGATTGTTGATCAACTTCATGTTCCTGATAAATATTCTTTAAGTGAAGTGATATATTATCCGCAGAACAATCAAAAAGCTCGGCCATTTTTTTCTGAGTTAACCAAATATTATCGTCAGCAAACAATACTTCAATGTTCACTGATCCGTCAGGCGTTTGGTAGAAGGCAATTTGATTATCCGGTATTTTTTTCATAGTATCTTTCTCCAGTCCTCCACGATTTTCTTTTCCAGCTCGTGCGCTTCGTCAGTCAATTTTGTAAACTTACCCATCAGATCCTCCATCATCGCGTCAAAATCCACGTCGCTCATTTCTGTATATTAAATCTCAAAATACTGGCTCATTAAGTAATTTTACTGACCAAGATTTTCTGTGTGAATCTGTCACAAATACCGACTCTCTAATGTTTAATGGTCTAATTGATAAGTAATGTAGCCCATCCTCCATTTGAAAAATGTAATCTTTTACCATTTAGCCTACTAGTCGTAATATATCCTGTTAAATCATCAGCTTTTGTATTTTTTTCAACTGGCAGTTGTTTTGATCGAAGTTTGAATTTTTATGACGAAAATCCCAACACCGAATTTCGTGCCAGTGAAACTGTCGCGCCACTAAAACAAATTTACTTCCCCTTGTGTATTCTATACTTAAAAGCTCGTCTAAATCCAGCATTTTCAGCTTCTTTAACAGTTTTACAATAAAATTCGCCGTATTTATTTTCAAGTTTTGTTTTATCATATTGTTGGTCAAAAGGAAGATGATATATTTTTGTACCATTAATTTTTGAAGTGTGGCATTTGATACAAGGATATACTTTATCAAATTTAAAATTTTCCTTTAGATCAATTTTTAATTCCATCGCAAATCTTCTTGCTAAATCGGATAATTGAGTTGAAGTATAGAATATTGCCCGCACTTTTCTATCGGGATTTTCATCTTTATATTGAAAAACTGTTCCAAAAAACTGAAAAATGTGTTTTTCGTAAATTGTCCTAAACTGCGACCAATTCTTGCACTGGATAACGATAAAATCTTTCCCTTTCTGGCAAATCAAATCACGACCCAAATCTTCAACCCCTTTAAAAAATCCCTACATAATCAACATCATAACCCTCTTGCTCATAAAGATAACCAATATATCTTTCATAAAGACGACCAATGAACCATTTGGATTTTGGACGCTTCCAAAATCTATCCAAAGCCATTTGGTTTCTTTCTACGCTCGGCAATTTTCTATACTCTTCTTTTGTAAGATACTGAGTTGTCGCATCTTCTAATTCTTCTTCTGAGTATTCTTTTAAAAGCACCCGCTCTTGCTCTGTTGCGATATCGACTTCTTCTCTTAGATCAACGAGAGAAGGTACGATATACTCATAATATTCAATAAGGTATTGAGCAATTTTCTTTTCTTTTTCTGCCTCTCGCCTTAATCTCGATTGTTCTTTTACAATCAAACTTGCAGAAACAGCAGAATGTTTCTTGTACTGCAAAAAATCAACAATACTTTTGTCTTGCAATTTAAAAAAATCTTCATACGCCTTTGCAAGCCACGGAAACCCAATCTGCCTTTCTTTTGCTAATTGAATTACTCCTTTTTCCTGTTCCTCTAACCGTTTAAAAGAAGTATCAAAATTTTTTGACGCATTATTAAAATCAGATAAAAGATTAATGAGTTCTTGTTTTGTTCTGTCGTAGTAGCTCATAGGTGTAAATATGCTTGCCTAATATCATCAATAACTTGCTCATTGATGGATTTTTTAAGTTCTGCTCTCGCTTGTACGATATTATTCGTGTAATCACATTTTGGATATTTTGTGCAACCCATAAACTTGCCGAATTTGCCTTTCCGAACTACGAGATAACCTTCTTTGCATTTTGGACACTCGTTCATTAACTCGACATCTCTTCCCCAAAGTTGCCTCATTAATCCATCAATTTCTTCTCTTATCGGGTCAGTTTTTTCATGTTTTATGTGCGCTAATTTGTTTTTATAACCTTCAATGACTGTCTCAATATTTAATCCATTTAAAACCTCCGTGGCAACTTGATCTCTGATCTTTTCTCTATGCCCTTTAAAAGCATCGGATATTTTGGAAAACAGCCATTCAATTAGAAAGACGGTTCCTACGAAAAACCCAATTATGTAAATTAATGTTGTCATATTACTTTATTAAATCCTTAATATTTAACACATTGACAATCTTTGCCGAGTGGCGAAGCCGCGAGGCAACATCTCTCAAAAATTCTGAATGTGATAATTGGCGGAGAGGGAGGGATTTGAACCCCCGGTAAGCTTGCGCCTACACTGGTTTTCAAGTGACTACACAAAAACACATTCCCTGTCTCCCCGTACCTACAGAAATATTACAACAAATGAAGGGTTATAGACAACTTTATATTTCCATAACTTACCCCGATTTTAGAGCGCATTAATCTTATTGATTTACCTAACCTAAATGATAAAATGTTGCCTAAGATTAAAGACGCTTATAAGAAAAAATGTTTTAATTTATCATAGGAGGTAGCCGTAATGATAGATTTTGAAAAACACAAAAATGAGGTTCAGGAGTTGTGGGAGAAGTATAACCGCCGTGAAAATGAACGCGTACCCATAGCTTTTGCGACTGATGAACAGTTTTGGTTAAAATATGCCGGAAAAACATTTAAAGAGTTTTATACTAACCCGAAAACACATCTAGAAGTACAATTAGAAACAAAGAATTTTGTAGCGAACAATATTATTGGCGATTCGGTACCCGGTATACCGGACCGTTGGGGTGTTTCAGTACAACTTTGGATGGAAGAAAACGAATTTTATGATGCGGAAGTAGTCTATCAGGAAAACGATTACGCCTGGGCTAAATGTTTACCTTTAAGTAAAGAAGATTTATTGAAACATCTTGCTGACCTTGATCCAGAAGTGCAGGTGAAAAAAAATAGTGCGTACAAAATGTATTTATCATTATGTGAGCTAGCTGAAGGAAAAATGTTTTTAGATAAACCTATTAATATTGCAGTTCCAGGCGGTTCAACACACGGGATTTTTACCAAAGCGGCAGAATTACGCGGATTAGAACAGATGTGTATGGACATTTACGATGATCCGGAATGGGTAGAAAAATATTTGTCTTTATTTACCGAGAAAACAATCGCCCGAATTAAAGCGTGGCATAAAATTATTCGCGGGACGGAATTACAGATACCATCCAACAGCCGGTTTCATATTTGTGATGATAGTATCCAAATGATATCACAGGATGTTTATGAACAGTTTGTCTTACCGCATCATTTGAAATTATATAATTCATTTAACCGTAGCGGCCGGGGAATGCACTTGTGCGGGCGGAGTATGCAGCATTATAAAACATTACATGATAAACTGGGCATACTTTGTATTGACGGCCCGGGTGTGTTTGCTGATCACGGGGAGTATTTAAAAGAATTTGGAGGCGGATTTTCCTTTCAAGCACAGACTGACCATACTGTTTTAGGGTTAGGTACGGCGGAACAAATCGAAGATATGGTAAAGCAACTTTTACGGCCGGAGACGAAAATACCAGGACGTTTTAATATAATAGGATTCATTCATAAAGAAACGCGGTTAGAGAATATTGAACTGTGTTATAATTTAGTCCGTAAATACGGAATAATAGATAAATAATAAAAGGTTCTTCTATATTCTTGGCGGAGAGGGAGGGATTTGAACCCCCGGTAAGCTTGCGCCTACACTGGTTTTCAAGACCAGCACCATCGGCCGCTCGGTCACCTCTCCGTTTATGTAAAGCTTACGATAATTATTATAACCAAACCCGCGAGTCCACGCAACTATATATCGTTACTGTTTTACCCGATTTTGTCAAAACCGCAATATGGCCGTAACGCTTCAGGTATAACTATGCTTCCGTCGGGTTGTTGATAATTCTCGAGTATCGCCGCGAATGTCCGCCCCACTGCAACCCCGCTGCCGTTAAGCGTGTGTACGAACCCGCGTTTCCCGTCTTTTGTTTTATACTTAATATTAATCCTACGCGCTTGGAAGTCGGTACAGTTGGAACACGAGGATATCTCGCGCCACTTTCCTTTTCCTCCGTCCTCGCCCGGCATCCATACTTCAAGATCATACGTCCTCGCGCTCGAGAACCCGATATCGCCGGTACAAAGTTCAATCACACGATATGGAAGCCCGAGAAGTTCCAGGATCTTACCTGCGTTAGCGGTTAATGATTCAAGTTCTGCTATCGATTGTTCCGGCATACACAGTTTTACGAGTTCAATTTTGTTGAACTGATGGTTGCGGATAAGCCCGCGGGTGTCTTTACCATACGACCCGGCTTCCCGGCGGAAACACGCGGTGTACGCTGTGTAATATTTTGGTAACATTGTATCGTCGAACACTTCGTCCCGATGCATGTTCGTCAACGGCACTTCGGCTGTGGGAATAAGAAACGCGTTGTCCTCCGCAGCGCCGCATTGATAAAGTTCTTCCCGAAACTTTGGCAGCTGGCCTGTGCCCGTCATCGTTTGTTCCGTCACGAGAAACGGGGGAAATATTTCGGTATATCCATGTTGTTGAGTATGCACGTCAAGCATAAAGTTTATCAACGCGCGTTCCAGCCGCGCACCCTGCCCTTTTAACGCGACGAACCGCGAGCCCGAAAGTTTTGCTGCACGTGCAAAGTCAAGGATATCAAGTTTCTCGCCGAGGGTGGTATGGTCTTTCGCGGGGAAATCAATTGCCCGCGGAGTACCCACTTGCCGCACTTCTTTGTTCTCAGTCTCATTTTTACCGATAGGGATTGATGCATCGCAGAGGTTGGGCAACGACTGTGTTTGGAGCAAAAGGTCCGCTTCGATTTTATCAAGCGTGTCTTTGAACCCCTTAACCTCTTCTTTCCTTTTTTGGTTCGCTTCAACAATAGTTTTTACTTCAGCATCCCGCTTTTCTTTTTTTAGTTTCGGTATTTCCGCAGAACTTTTGTTGACTTCCGCCTGTAACGCTTCAAGTTTCAACAACACTTCCCGGCGGGTGGAGTCAAGCTCAACAATCTGTTCAAGCGTCGGGATATACCTCCCGCCGCGGTTAAGCACGTTTTGTTTTACCATATCATAATTTTCGCGGATAAGTTTGATATCAATCATTTAACATTCCCTTCCTTTATCCTTTAATAACCCCAACGGGTACCATTCGCGCTACACGCCGGGCAATACCGGACTCATGGCACACATCAACTACAGCGTTAACGTCTTTATACGCCTGCGGCATTTCTTCTGCAATAGTTTTCCGTGATTTAGATTTTATCATAATTCCTTGTGCATTGAGTTCATTAACAACATCTTCACCGCGTTTACGTTTTAACGCTTCCGTACGTGACATCACGCGGCCCGCACCGTGGCATGTGGAACCCCAGGTTTCAGACATTGCTTTCTCCGTCCCTACGAGAACGTACGACGCGGTGCCCATACTGCCCGGAACGAGTACCGGCTGGCCATATACACGGTAATCAGTTGGAATTTCACTTCTCCCGGCAGCAAAGGAACGGGTTGCTCCTTTTCTGTGGATAACAACTTTCTTAAGTTTTCCGTTAACCGTATGCTCTTCAATTTTACCGATATTATGCGCAACGTCGTATACAACGTCTAGCCCGAGCTTACCCGCACCGATACGGAACGTATGTTCAAAACTTTCACGTATCCAATGAGTGATAACCTGGCGATTTGCCCACGCGTAATTCGCCGCGGCGCTCATCGCTGCGAAATACGCTTTCCCTTCGGGCGAGGTTACCGGTGCGCAAGCAAGCTGGCGGTCGGGAATACTTATACCATACTTCCTTACCGCATCGCCCATGGTTTTGAGGTAGTCATCGCATACCTGGTACCCAAGCCCGCGGGAACCTGTATGGATCATCATCACAGCCTGGCCAAGCCATAGGCCGTATGCGTTCGCTATTTTTTCGTCGTACACTTCAACCACTTCCTGGAGTTCAATAAAATGATTACCCGCACCAAGAGTGCCAAGCTGTTCTTTCCCGCGGGTAATTGCGCGGGGGCTTACTTTTTCTGAGTTTGCGTACTCAATACTTCCGTTTTCTTCAGTATGCTCAAGGTCAGATTTTGAACCGTATCCTTGAGATACTGCCCAGCCAGCGCCGGTATTCAATACCTGTGCAACATCGTCGTTGCTAAGATTAATTTTTCCAGTTGAACCAACACCGGAGGGGATATTGGTGAAGAGTATATTCAACAATTCTTCAAGTTTTGGTTTAACCTCTTCCATCTTAAGGTTTGTGCGGATCAGACGGACACCGCAGTTGATATCGTACCCGATCCCGCCAGGGGAAATAACGCCGGTATTATAGTCCATCGCAGCTACCCCGCCTATAGGAAACCCGTAACCCCAGTGGATGTCAGGCATTGCTAATGACCGGCCGATTATACCGGGAAGATATGCGACATTCGCTACCTGCTGTAACGCACCGTCTTTACATATTGCGGATAACATTTTTTCGGAAGTATAAATCAACCCGGGAACATTCATCCCGCCGGTTTTCGGGATCTCGTACCGGTAAGCATCGAGTTTTTTTATACCAATCGGGACTGCCATTTTGTTCTAATACCTCAACCACTGATTGTTGACCAGCCATTTCCAAATAGGCGTGACCTGCACCTTTTTTCCGTTAGTATTGATAACCTCGTCCTCGTCTTCCGTTAAAATGTATCCCGTAGGAAGGCTGTAATAGTTCAGCGCCTCCAATAGCCCGGTTAGTTCGCGGTCCCGGGTTTCTTTGTTTTCTAAAGAAGTGCATACCTGAAGCGCTGCGTGTATTTTGTTTCCTTGTTTAATTATGAAATCGCATTCTTTAGCGTTTTTATGGAAAAACACGTCCTGCCCGGTTCTTTTGAGTTCAATAAACACGATGTTTTCTAATAACCGTCCTTTGTCTGAGGAAAACCTGAATCCTAGATGTTCCGCGGCGGCAGTATCTATGAAATACACTTTTTTGTTGCTATACACCTGTTTCTTTGCTGAAACGTCGTATTTCTGTAGCAGAAATGTTAGGTACGAATTCTCGAAATATGAAAAATACTCTTTTACCGTCGTAGAACTTCCCAGTCCTAACATTGTTTTTAATGAATTAAAACTTATTTCTTTGCCAATATTGCTCGCAACATAATACACAAGTTCTTTAATCTGTTTTTCATTTGATAGGTTGTATCTGGCCAATATATCCTTGTACAGTATGCCTTCGTATAGCATTTTGAGATAGTCGGCTTGTTTTGTTTTTACGTATTCCGGGAACCCGCCGTCTTTGATATACTTCATAAAAAACCTTTTCAACACAGATTTGCGGGGTGTTGTATTGATACCGGAAATACCGGTATCTATGTTGTGGCAGGTAAGGTATTCTCTAAACGAAAACGGGTAAAGTTCTAACTGGCTGTACCGTCCGGTTAGATGTGTGCCAAGTTCTCTGCTTAACATCGAAGCGTTTGAGCCGGTTATGTAAACTTTTTTGTTAGAATCATGCAGCCTCCTGACAAACCGTTCCCAGCCTTCTATATTTTGTATTTCATCAAAAAAGAAGGTGTCTTGTTCACCGTAAAGTTCGATGAACACTTCATACAGTTTTTGGAAGTCGGGAACTTTAAATTCTATCAGCCGGTCGTCGTCAAAGTTTAAGTAATAGTCCGAATGTTTTTCTTTCCTCCGGACCTCCGCTAAAAATGTTGACTTCCCGCATCTTCTTATACCGGTAATGATAACAATATTTTTGTGTTTTTTTAACGGCCCTATATCTGAATATTTTTCCCGCGTAACAGTTTCTGCGGCGCTGAGACGGTTTTGTTGTTGGTCTTCGATAACCTGTATCAACTGGTCTTTGTTCATATCCATTGTCCTTTGCTGTTTCTATTGTCAATAGAAATATAGCATATAAAGTTTCTGTTGTCAATGAGAATACAAGTAAATGTGAGGTGATGCTCTACGGTTCACACGTCAAAAATTATACGCGCGGTATAGTTATCGCCAATTTTCCTGATCTTAAGATCGTGATACGTTGCAGCCTTGATATCCATCGCCACAACGTCTTTTTTTGGGATAAACTGGCGGTAATATATCTTTGCGGTAACCTGCCAATCCCCGCCTTTTTCTGTTGCTTCATGGATTATGCATTCAAAATTAAGGGGAACTATTTTTTCTGTTGCGTACCGGAATAACAGTTCGTTCAGCCAGGATATCAGTAAGTCTTCACCCGTTTGCGCGGTGAGGTTAAACTTAGCGGTTTTACATTCCATCCTCGGGTTGGTAAGCGACATAACCTCTTTCCCAAAGATTATGTAGAACATACCCTCTGCGGCATTACGAAAAAAATCGTCTAATGCTACCCCGCGGATTTCCAGTCCGATATCCGCTGTATGCTCAAACACTACATACTTCGCTTCACGCGGGGTTATATTATTACCGTCACTTCTCATCTTTTACAGGATTACCTTCAGGGCTTGCCGGGGTTGGCGGTGTGCCATTGCCTTCACCGTTGCCGTTAGTTGCCTCTTCTTCCTTAACGATACTGGCAACTGCCGCAATTTTATCGCCTTCATCAAGGCGTATCAACCGCACGCCTTGTGTCGCACGGCCAATTATTGAAATGTTTCTTATTGGCACACGGATTGCCATACCTTGTGTTGTCATTATCATAAGGTCCTGTTCCGTATTAACTTTACGGATACCAACAACACAACCGTTTTTGTCGGTACTCTTGAGGTTGGTAACGCCTTTTGCTCCGCGGTTGGTTAACCGGTACTCGCTGACTTCGGTACGCTTGCCATACCCTTTATCAGTAACAGTAAGTATCACATCGTCGGAGGTAACTATATCCGCGCCAACAACTATATCACTGGCTTCCAACCGTATCCCGCGTACGCCTTTTGCTCCACGGCCCATATTACGCACCTGTTCGTCTTTATATAACGCTGCTTTACCGTTACGCGTGGCAATAAACACTTTTTGCTTCCCGTCAGTAAGTTTTACGTCGATAAGCTCATCGCCGGTATCCAGCCCGATTGCTATAATCCCGCTTGGCCGCGGGTTGCTGTACATCACAAGTTCGGTTTTCTTGACAGTACCCTGTTTTGTGATCATCAATAAGTACTTTCTGGCTTCATTCTCAAAACTTTCTACTGGAATATAGGCGGTAACCTTTTCTTCCGATGTTATACGGATAAGGTTCACCAGCGCCTTGCCTTTTGCCTGACGGCTGGCTTCCGGGATTTCGTATACTTTCAGCCAGTACACCCGTCCTTTGTTTGTAAAGAATAATACATACGCGTGGGTGGAGGTAACAAACATATCCTCCACAAAATCTTCTTCTTTTGGTATAACACCGGTGATACCCTTACCCCCGCGGCGTTGTGACCGATAAATATTTACTGGGATACGTTTGATATATCCTGCATGCGAGATACTGACCACCACGTCTTCTTTAAGTATTAGATCTTCATCCGTAAGTTCAGTGGTTCTCGCAACAATCGCGGTCTTACGTTTATCGCCGTACTTATCCCTGATCTCCGCAAGTTCGGTTTTAATTATCTCCAAAACCCTTTTTTGGTTTGAAAGTATAAGTTTTAATCTCTCAATTGTTTTTATTAACTCAAGATATTCGTCTTCAAGTTTTTTGCGTTCTAACCCGGTAAGCTGCTGTAACCGCATATCGAGTATTGCCTGTGACTGTACTTTTGAAAGTTTAAATTTCAGCATCAGCTCTTCCCGCGCGGTATCCGTATCCTTTGCTTCACGGATCGTACGTATAATTTTATCGAGGTTATCCAGCGCTATCCGTAAACCTTCAAGGATATGCGCGCGTTTATCTGCTTTATCCAACTCAAACTTTGTCCGCCGGACAATAATGACCTTACGGTACTCTATATACTGTTCCAGTACTTCTTTAATATTCAATACCCTGGGTTTATTGTTCACCAGGGCAAGCATAATTACGCCAAAGGAGACTTCCATCTGCGTATGTTTATACAAATTATTCAATACTATCTGCGCATTACCGTCGCGTTTAATTTCTATTACCGCGCGTACACCGTCACGGTCAGATTCATCACGGAGGTCGGAGATATCTTCCAGTTTTTTGTCTCTCACAAGTTCTGCGATATGGCTTAACAATTGCGCTTTGTTTACCTGGTACGGCATCTCGTTGATGATAATTGCTTGTTTCCCGCTTTTAATATCTTCAATCTCAGCTTTTGCGCGGATGGTAATACTTCCACGGCCTGTTTCGAGGTAACTCTTTATTCCGGATTTACCATAAATAATTCCGCCTGTAGGAAAGTCCGGCCCTTTGATAACTTTTGCGAGTTCCGCGATTTCTATCGCCGGGTTTTCGATTAATAAATTTATTCCGTCAATAATTTCTACAAGATTATGCGGCGGTATGTTTGTTGCCATACCCACAGCAATTCCAGATGAACCGTTAACCAGCAGGTTAGGTAATCTTGCGGGTAAAACCGTAGGTTCTGTCATTGACCCGTCGTAGTTTGGTACAAAATCAACTGTGTTTTTGTCGATATCTATCAACAATTCATCAGCGATAGTATCCATCCTGACTTCGGTATACCGCATAGCCGCAGGCGGGTCACCGTCAAGCGAGCCAAAATTTCCCTGCCCGTCAATCAGTGTGTACCGCAATGAAAAGTCCTGGACCATACGTACCAGCGCGTCATACACAGAGCTGTCACCATGAGGATGATATTTACCAAGAACATCGCCGACCACGCGCGCGCTTTTTTTGTACGCTGACCGTTTATTGAGGCCCATTTCTTTCATCGCGTAGAGTATCCGCCGGTGGACCGGTTTTAACCCATCCCGTACATCGGGTAACGCACGGCCAACAATCACCGACATCGCATAGTCGATGTACGATGTTTTCATCTCTTCTTCAATATCTCTGGGGAAAACGTTTGGCGGTAACGCTTTCTCCGGCACCTGCCCGTTTTGATTATCTTTTTCTTCTCCGCCGATTTTTTCGTCTACCATTACAACAAATCCTTTCCTATAATAGCGTTAATAAATATTCTTATTACCCTACTTTTCCCCGCATAGTTCTTTATAATTACACCGTTTACATTTATACTTTTTATCTGTCTTTGGAAACATTTTTTCTGAGGCAACATTATTTTCTTTATCATCCAACAATTCCTGCATTGCCACGCAGTTTGTTACAATAGCTTTTCTCACATCATCAACCTGTTCACCGGTAATACGTTCTGTTCTCCATGTATTATCGCGGAGGTATACCAGAGTTAACGCAATCTTATCCGGATCAATACCTTTTGTGTTTTTAGCGTAAAACGCGTAACAGGCAAGCTGTGCGAGGTCTTCCTCGTGTTCACGCCCGGTTTTCCAGTCAACTATATGAAACTCATTATTGATCTCAAGCGCAAAATCAAACTTAACCCATACTTTGTAAGCATCAACTTTTGTGGATTCCAGAAGTTCTATTGATCTCCATTGCACGGGAGCTGTCAGTTTTATGCGTTCAAATATACGGTTACTGAATAACGCTGTGGTACACTGCATGACCGCTGTTTTACAGGTATCCAGAGTAACACTGTTTATCCCGCCGCCATAATAGTGTTCAAATAGATTGATGTACTGTTTACTGTTTTTCTTCCACTCGCCTTCTTCTGACTGTTTAATACCTTTTAGCAACCTGTTTTCAGCAACCATTGCACGTTCCGCAGGATCGCTTTCTTTGCCATCACGCATACGTTCAAGTATTTCCTGTACAACCTCATGCACGACTGATCCGGTAAACATCGGGAGGTTACTCATGTTTTTTAGCATATAACACTTGCGTTTTGTTTCATCCGCATCGTGGTTCCATCCATCCCATGATCCGTAGTAAGTATAGTAATACTTGCGTTTACATTCATCAAAACTGCGTTGCCGGCTGACTGACCAGCTGAACTCGTTAACCAGTACTTTACTCAAAACTTGTACACCCCAGTTCTTCAAGGTTTGTTTTTAATTTACCTGCAAGCGCGGTATCCCCGTATTTTCGGGCGGACACATACGCTTTCTTAAACACTTCTATTGCCTGTGTATCCTGCTTCATTTGTTGATAAATCCCGCCAAGTACCGCCTGGGCATACGGGTATTCCGGCTCTTGTTCCAGTGCGCGGGTAATCCAGTTTATTGCTTCTGCATACATTTTTTTCTCGGCGTACAAACTTCCCTGTAAAGCGTATGCTTTAGGAAAAAATAGTGTTACCTCCAGCGCTTGCTCTGTCATAGCAATCGCGTCATCGATTTTTCCCTGTTGATACAACCCCAATGCCTGGGCATAAGCTGCGTATGACCGTGTAAAATCTTCACGTTTACCTTTTAACACACGAAAAAGTTTAAATCTTTGTTCTTCGTCAATTGAGACTAACTCGTACCTCCGGAATTGTTTTACAAATATCTCATCAACATTTGTCATATATGTCCTTGTATCATTATCCTCGTCATACGATTCCGCAATGCGGGAGGGAGTGAATAAAAAGATATAGTCAATTCTGTTGTTACACACATAAATATAAAAATCATCGGCATACCTGAAATCCTCGTTAGGGAAAAGGATGGTCTCGCGGTTGGTATAAAAATAAAAAGTTAAATTCCCGAGGAACCGTTCAGCGGGTAAAGTATTCTTGTTTACCCACTCCACGGCTTCTACAGGATAATTCTTTTTCTTTCCTTCATTACGGATAGATGCTATCCCGGATTTAACGTTTCCGAACATATACAATACCAGTAAAAACCCTGCTGCCGCATATTTTACTGCTCTGGTATCCAGTTTGACTTTTCTTATAATCCATAAAACAACATCCTTGGTGTAAAGTAGTACCAACGGTAGAAGGGGTAATAAAAACCTTGCCGCAACGTTCCGCCATGCTAGAAGTATGAGTGTGTATGACACAAAATACAGCCCGGCAGCAAGCGCTGTACCGCTACTGTTCTTACTTGCCCTGGCTAAACCAATAATTATGAGTATCCATCCGAGTATTACAATTGCCCAGTGATCAAATTTTACCACAGCAAAAATACCACGGGTGAAGAACCCGCGGCCGTAGTACCACACTTTATCCAGTAAATTAGGGGAAAACCATATCCCCGCTGCTGTAATAAACGTTGTCAAAGTTTTACCGTCGTACCACATACGCCAAACAAAATATCCGAGTACCATTAATAACGTAACCCCCGCAAATTTAACCGCGTACTTATAGTCACGTGTAATAACTTTTTCTAAAATAACTGCGAGTATCAACGCTATACCTATGGTTCTCATATAAAAACACGCGCCTGCTAATAACGCTGTCACCCACCATGGCGACTTTTTCTGTAACATCAACAGTACTGTAATACTTAAGAACAAATATATGCTTTCCGTCATAACCACAGTGGCGTACTGTACTATAAGAGGATGTAATGCTAATAACAATGCCAGCCACCCTGCTGTAACCGTGCCGGTTCCCGCAGCTATGAAATATCTATAACATACCGCAATCCCAGCCAGCATAAACAATAACGGCAGTATTTTATATAAAACATACTTTTTCCCGAATATCAAAGTTACCGGCGCGAGAATTATTGGCAATCCCGGCGGCTGTCCTATGCGGTACTTAACATCCGCTGCAGGCTGGACATTATAATTTCCATCACGAATAAGCGAAGTGGCAGATAGTATGTAAATCGCATCGTCTTCATATTGTCCTACAACTGTCGCATTCGCACAGAGAAGATATACCGCTGCTGATATCGCTAATATTATGTTTAATGGCTGCGGAAAACGTTTCATTATATATCCAAGTTTTTTACTTCCAACGCATGCGCTTCAATAAACATCCTCCGTGGTTCCACCTGTTCACCCATTAATGTAGTAAACACATGATCCGCTGCAACAGCGTCTTCCAAACGTACCACCCATAGTTTGCGTTTGTCCGGGTCCATTGTGGTTTCCCATAACTGTTCCGGGTTCATCTCACCTAAGCCTTTATACCGTTGTATCACCACTCCTTTACCGCTGAATTCACGGATGGTGACAACCATTTGCCGGAGGTCTGTTACGTCTACTGTATCCCCGTTTAGTTCCAGCCGGAACCCAGCATCAGTTTTGTTTTTAACGCCTTCCGTTGACATCTCAAACCCGTATTTCTGCAGGTATTTCATAATAGCTTCAATCTTGGGTATCTCCCAAAGGTCTTTTATATCAGCCCCGCGGATGGTTTCTTCTGAAATACTAACATTCGCTGTTACGGTTTGTAACGCCTGCTGTTCTGGGGGTAATGACGCGAGGTATGAAAGTTTCCATTCTTTCCACTCTTTTTCTGTATAAATATAATCCACCTTGTTGTTGTATTCCACACGGTACAGCGGCAATGTTTCTTTCACGCTTTTCAGTTTCATATACTCTTCCCACGTAACATTCTTTTTTGACAATTTCTTTAAAAGGTTATCCATTTCCTGGAGTTTAATAAAAATACTGCGCATTTCTTTTGCATCATATTCCTGCACAGTTTTTTGTTTTGCTGTACGTGAAAGTTTTACGTTCTCCAGCACTTCGTCAAGAAGGTATTTATCAAGTTCCTGGTCGCTGTCAAGATACAACTCCTTCTTTCCTTTCTTAACTTTATACAACGGCGGCTGTGCGATGTATATATATCCTTTAGTAAGCAACTCGTGCATCTGGCGGTAGAAAAAGGTTAGTAATAATGTGCGGATATGCGCACCGTCAACATCCGCGTCAGTCATAATAACAATCTTGTGATACCGCGTTTTTTCTATGTTAAAATCTTCCTCCCCAATCCCGGTCCCGATCGCTGTTATCATCGTACGTATTTCATCATTGCCCAGCACTTTGGTTAACCGCGATTTTTCTACATTAATAATTTTTCCTTTTAACGGAAGAATTGCCTGGTACTCGCGGTTCCTTGCCTGTTTTGCGCTACCCCCTGCGGATTCGCCTTCAACTATGAAGAGTTCACACTTTTCGGGATCGCGGTCGCTGCAGTCAGCAAGTTTACCCGGTAACGACGCCATGTCCATCACGCCTTTTCTCCGGGTAAGCTCCCGTGCTTTACGTGCCGCTTCCCGTGCTTCCGCTGCGGTAAACGCTTTCTCAACAATTTTTGTCGCTACTGACGGGTTTTCTTCACAAAAAATTCCAAGTTTTTCGCCAACAATAGATTTTGTGATTCCTTCTACCACAGCATTACCAAGCTTTGTTTTAGTCTGCCCTTCAAACTGCGGGTCAGGGATTTTTAAACTGATTACGGCGGTAAGGCCTTCTCTTACGTCATCGCCCTGTAATGAAAATTCTTGTTTCCTTACCAATTCATTTTTCTTGATATAATCATTTATCACGCGGGTGAGAGCGGACCGGAATCCGATCATATGCGTCCCGCCTTCTATTGTATTGATGTTATTAACAAAACTGAATACCTGTTCAGCATACCCGTCGTTATACTGTATCGCCGCTTCAATTATAATATCGTCTTTCTCGGCTTTCAAATATATGGGTTCCGGGTGCAGAACGTTTTTGTTGGTATTTAAAAATTTGACAAACGTAACGATCCCGCCTTCATACGAAAACGTGTGCTGTTTATCCGTACGTTCATCCATAATTGTAATTGTCGCACCAGGATTAAGGTATGCGAGTTCACGCAGTCGGTTTGATAACGTATCAAAACTAAAATCTATGGTAGAAAAAATTGTGCCATCCGGCTTAAACGTAATCTTAGTCCCGCGATCATCTGTACTACCCATGACTTCCAGTTTGGTAACATTTTTCCCGCCGTTTTCAAACCGTTGGTGGTAACGTTTACCGTCACGCGATACTTCAACATCCAGCCATTCTGATAACGCATTGACAACGGATACGCCAACGCCGTGTAATCCGCCGGATACCTGGTATGCTTTACGGTCGAACTTACCTCCTGCGTGAAGGACAGTCATCACAACTTCCAATGCGGACTTATTCTTCAACCGCGGATCCTTGACGGTGGTCATAGCATCTACGGGAATACCCCGCCCGTCGTCAATAACCGTTAACGTATTGTCATCATGGATTATGACGTCTATATTCTTACAGTATCCCGCAAGAATTTCGTCAATCGAATTATCCACAACTTCGTATACCAAATGATGTAATCCCTGGATACCGGTTGAGCCAATATACATTGCCGGGCGTTTACGTACGGCATCCAATCCTTCGAGTACCTGAATTTTATCAGCGTTGTATCCATCCGTTTGCTGGTCAATACCGGCTAACGGATTCTTTTCATCACCTTTTTTTGACATTAACCTTCTTACCTCCGTGTACATCCGTAAAAACTATATCTGTTATTACTATTTTCTTTAAATGCTTATTTATCTCGCGGATAATTTCGTTTCTTCTTAACAACAGTTCTTGTTTAGCCAACGGCACTTCCGTCCGCGCAATAATAACTTTTTTCTCCCGTATTTCCTCAAACCTAACATACTTCCCCAGGTCTCCTAAGACGTCATCCCATGCGCGGAAAACTAGTTCGAGTTCGGGATCTATCCCGATCCTCTTTAAAACCTTTGACACTGCGTCTTTAACGTTGTGCCACTCCGCATTCTTCGCGTGCACCACTTGTATTATTGCAACCTCATCGGCATGACTACACAAACATAATTGTTATCATCTGCCGGGCGTAATACTCCGGGGGTTAACGCACCGCTGAGTTCAAACACCACCTCTTCTGCCGTAACTTCTTTAAGTACCGCAAGCACAAATGCGGGATTAAACGCAATCTCAATTATTTCGCCGTCATATTCTATATCAATTTCATCCTCAGCATCGCCGATATTCGGGGAGGTAACCATAAGTTTTAACAATTTTTTACCAAATGTAAATTTCATGGGGATTGATTGTTCTGTTACCAAAACAGACATTCTTCGGGTTACCTGTAATATATTTTTTGTGTTTACCTTAACTTTTGTTGATGGCTTCTTTGGGATTACCTGATCATAGTTCGGGAATTCGCCTTCGATTAATCTTGATATGAATAGTGTATCACCACAGATAAACGCTATTTGGTTTGAACCAATATTAATATCTACCTTATCACTCTTTGTGGTTTCCAATAGATGTAACACCCCTGTGATTGCTTTACTTGGCATAATGATACTGGCTGGGGCAATTTTTCCGCCAACATTTTCTTTGGAGATGTATGCCAACCTCCGCCCATCTGTTGCCACCATCTTAACTTCTTTTTCTGTTACTTCCAGTAAAATCCCGTTTAATACGTACCGGGTTTCATCCGTAGACATAGCAAAACTTGTCTTTGCGATCATTTCTTTGATAATCGTTGCTGGGAGAGACAAATTTTTTGTGTCCTTTACATCCGGTAGTATAGGAAACTCTTCTTTTGGTATACCGATAATTCTGAATACTGACTTCCCACAGGAGATGGTTACTCGGTTAGCTTCTGATGATGATAATGTAATGTCCATATCAGGAAGTTCCCGTACGATCTCTAATAATTTCTTCGCTGGTATTGATATTGCACCTTCCTGCGCTATTTTTGACTCCATGTGACAACGTATACCAATTTCAAGATCAGTTGCGCTTAATTTAACAAAATCCTTTTCCTTATTTGTCTCCATAAGGAAATTGCTTAATGCTGGAATTGTACTTTTGTTTGATACCGCAAGCTGTACGGTTTGCAATGCTTCTGTTAAGACTGTTTTTGAACAAGTAAACTTCATTACTAATACTTCCTCCTTATTTATATACTCTTCTTCATATTCATAGGGACTGTTAATTATTGTATACTGTTGATAACAAAAACCCCTTATGATTTATATTGATAATCAACAAAAAAACAACCACCCAACAATTCTGTAATTGTTGACAACCATTAACACATACTAAAAGAACTAACAAATTTCTTATACTAAACACGAAACCAGTAAACGTTACATATCCACTAACACTTAATCAACAGGTTAATCACTACTTATCAGTATTCAAATCCTTACCTTCACGGATCTCGGTTGTTATCTTATTAACCAAAGCTAAAAAGTAACAGTCATTATTGATTTTTGCCTTAATTTTATTACAAGCATGCATTATAGTTGTGTGATCCTTCCCACCAAAGGCTTCACCAATTTCAGTAAGCGAACATTCTGTAAGCGTCCGCGAGAGATACATTGCTACTTGGCGGGGGAACGCAACGGAATCAGTCCGGCGTTTAGATTTCATTTCACTCACATTAAGATTAAACTCTTTTGCTACGATTCTTTGTATACGCTCAATCGTTACCTCTGCAGGAGCTTTTTGTGAGGGAAGGATATCGTTTAGTATTTCTTTAGCGCTTTCCACCGTAATCTCCGTACCCAGTAAAGATGAGAACGCAACAACCCGGATAAGCGCGCCTTCAAGTTCACGGATATTAGTTTTAATCTGTCCTGCAAGAAAAAGTATTACTTCATCATGGACGACCAGTTTCTCGAGTTCAGCTTTTTTCCGCAGGATTGCTATCCGTGTTTCAAGGTCAGGCGGTTTTATATCTGCCACAACACCCCATTCAAACCGTGAGATTAAACGTTCCTCCAGTGTCGGTAATTCTTTTGGTGGACGGTCACTGGTGATAACAATCTGTTTATGCGATTCAAAAAGGCTATTAAACGTATAAAAAAACTCTTCCTGAGACTGTTCTTTACCCGTAAGAAACTGTATATCATCAATCAACAGGCAGTCAAGGCTGCGGTATTTAGAACGAAACTTTTCAAACGTTTTCTGGCGGACAGATTCTATAAAATCATTGATAAACCGTTCACTGGATACATACAACACTTTCAGTACCGGTGTGTTTTGTTTAATATAATGGCCAATAGCGTTTAATAAATGTGTTTTACCTAACCCCACACCTCCGTATATAAATAACGGGTTATACGCTCTTCCCGGCTCTTTTGCCACTGCTTCTGAGGTAGCTTCGGCAAAACGGTTTGACGGACCGACAACAAAAGTGTCTAACGTATATTTCGGGTTGAATACATTTACAGTAAAAACATTTTCTTCTCTAGGCTGTTCAATAGGCTCCTGCTGGATTGAATCCATTTTTCCGTCTACAACCTGAGAGAACTCGTATGCCACACGTACACGTTCTTCAAGTTTTGCAGTAAAAAAGGTTTCAATATCTACGCGGAAACGTTTCTCAATCTGATCCGCAAAAAACTTATTAGGTAATACAATTGTTAAAATACCATCTTTTAAAGAGGAAAGTTTTAACGGGCTGAACCACAGTTCATATACTTCCTGTGGCTGTTCCTGCTTCATTTTCTGTAGGAAGTCCGCCCACGCTTTCTCAAGGCCTATTTCAGTCATGTTTTAACCCCCAAAAGACAGAGTGAACCTAAGGTTACCCACAGAGTTGTCCACATGTGTGGATAACTCCGATAAAACAGTTAAATCCAGCGTATTTACGATGTTCCATAAATTGCTATATTTTATTGAATACACAACTTTTTATACCTTTTTTTAGAAAAACCATAGTATAGCAATATCATAAAAAACAAGTCCAATCTTTACTGGTTTTAATAAAAAAATTATATGTTTTTTACAGGGGAAAGTCAAACAAAATAATACACAAAAATTTAGATGGTTACTCCACCATTTTTTTGTAGTAAATAATAGCTTTTTCATTATTTGGATCAATCTCTAAAACCTTTTTAAACTGATCCGCCGCTTCTTTAAGCATGCCTTTATAATAGAACGCAACCCCGAGGTTTAACCGCGCATCAACCTGATGGGGAGAAAGTTTCAGTGATTCCTGATAACACTTAATGGCCATATCCTTATTATTTAGCGCCAGAAAATACACGTTGCCCATATTATTGAATACACCATGCGAAGGCTGGATTTTCAACGATTTTTCATATGCATCAATTGCCTGGGTAAACATTTTTTGTTTTGCGTAAACCCATCCAATTTTTTCATGTACCCTCGGGTCTGCCGGATGCTCAACAGCAAGTTGCTGTAATTCAGCGAGTTGTGTCTCAGGATTATTAAGTTTTTGCTCAAAAAAGTCCGGTGTCTGTGCGAGTTTACGCTGCGCAAAATACGGTTTTAATACCATTCCTGCACTGTAATACGCGGTAAACAAAATTATTGCCGATGCAATACCCCGCTGCCAGGCCATAGGCATCTTCACTAGTACGGTTTCTTTGTTAGCACAACCTATCCCCGCGGTGATACCCATGACCAGGTAAAGGTAAACCGATGATATTATAAACCGCATATCAACAGAAAAAATGTTTTGTACAAACACAGCAGTAACGCTGCCTGCAATTGCGGAAAGCCAGACGCGCTGTTCCCCGGTATGCCCAACCTTTTGAGTGAATATTTTGTGCAGAAATAGGTAATAGGAACATATAATCGCAAAAAACAGAATAAACCCGATAACCCCGGTTTCCGCTAGGATTTGAAGGTACTCATTATGCGCGTCATTAACAATAAACCTTTCCTGCGGGAATATTTTTTTTAGTTCCGCGGATGCATGTTTTGGGAAGTACAGATGAAAAGTTCCAAGCCCGATTCCGGCAATCGGATGTTTTGTCCACATAACAACAGTATCACGCCAGATAAGAGGATGCTCCTGGAACCGCAACCATACCGTACGGGTGGAGAACGCAAAAACACCAAGCAAAACCGTTGCAATAACAAGAAACATTATACGTGCACGTAAAGTACGGATTAATACAAAAGCGAACACCACTAATGCCGCTCCTGCCGCGATCCATGCCGCGCGGGTATATGTAAAATATAATGCAATAAGCAAAACAACAACGCAGAAAATGAAAAGTATACGCGTAAACAATTTTTTTGCAGTAAACGCAGCTGCTATACTCAATGGCAATGTTGTAACCAGGAAAACCGCAAAAAATATTGGATTACCAAAGGTGGACATTATACGATCCATCTGAGGGACATCAAATTTTACTTTCGGCATTATCATGAACCCGCCGTAATGCTGTGCAATGCCGTATACTGCCAGTATTACTGCTGAGATTGTCCAGGCTGTAACTAATAGTTTAACTTTTTTGTAACTATCCACCACCCGTGCTGCGGTAAAAAATATTATTGCGGATAAGATGTTACGCGTAAGCTCTGTCATAGCAGTAGGCTTGTCTTGCGAGACCGCGTAGTGTATGCCGATATACGAAAGGTATAGGAAAATAGGAAGATTTACCGGTACGGAAGTAAGAACCACCTTTTTTTTGTAAACCATATCCGCTGCGGTAAAAATAGCTGTAAAAAAAAGTAGGGTTTGCAGTGACAACAATTTCAAACGTACAAGTTTTTCATCAGGGAAAAACGGGACAAGTAAGACAAAAAGAATAAGACAAAAATAAGCTATATAATTTATGCGATTATCATTTTCGGGCGATGTCTTAGTCGAAGGTATAGGTTTGTACTTACCCATGATATTACTTAACTTTTTTTCTGTACTTGTTTATATACCGAATTTCGTTCAACCCTTTTTTTGGTACTTTCAAAACCTGTTTATCATCGCGTACCGGGGTAACACTTTCATCAACCTGTCTGTCAACAGCAACGGCGGTTTCATCGGGATATCCCAGTGCAATCACTGCAGTTAGTTCAATCCCGGGCGGGATATCGAGTAAAGGCTTAACATTCTTTGCAGTCACCGACCCAATCCAGCAACTCCCAACTCCTTCAGCCCAGGCAGCAAGTAAAATATTCTGGGTTGCCGCTGCGCAATCTTCAAGATAACACCCGCTGAGTTTTGGATTACCTAAAACAACAATGTACGCAACTGGCTCTTTCCCAGTAACCGGCTTACCCGCAGATTTTAACCACGCGGTGTTTGCAAATACGACCGAACATAAGGTTTTGTCACTAACCAAAACAAATTCCCAGGGTTGGCGGTTACCTCCGGAGGGCGCGTACCGCGCAGCATCAACGATTTTATCAAGTAAATCAGGGTTTATAGGCACTTGCTTGAATTGTCGGACAGAACGCCTGGTTTTTATGGTATCAAAAAAATCTTTTGAGTAAACATTAAGGTTATTCACAAAAAAAAACAGTGATAATAAAACAGTTGTAACAAAATATTTTGTTGTCACGGAATGACAGTCATTAACTTCTTTGCTTGTTCCGGCCATTTTGCGATAAACCGTAATTCATCGTCAGTAAGCGGTTTTTGCGTATGTACGTTTGCTACACGTGTGAGGTCAAGAATTTTGTGTGCGGTATTTTCATCCGGGAATTCAATCTCGAGCTTACCCGCTACATTACGGAACCCTTTTATCCCAGAATATTCACCGACAACTATATGCCGCCCGGTTTCTATAATTTCAGGTTCGCCGCGGCCAAGTTCTTCAAAATGATAAAGTTCATAGTTCCGCCAGTCTTTCAACGCGCCATCCGCGTGAATACCGGACTCATGAGCGAATGCATTAGAGCCCACCCCAGGTTGGTTTATAGGTATTGGTACATTAAACGCATATGACGCATACTTAGAGATACGCCATGCCATGTTTAACGTTAACCGTTCATCCAGAGGGTACTTATCCGCAAACCCGGCAGATTTTGTTAATGCAAGTATTGTGGAAACAAGGTCAGCATTCCCCGCGCGCTCTCCAATACCGTTGACCGTGGTATTAATGTATGCATCACACCCATTATCAATTGCAGCTTTAGCCCCTGAAATTGATACTGCAACCGCCATACCAAGATCGTTATGGCAATGCATTTCTATGGGCATACCGGTGGCAAGAACAAGTTCTCTTATCCGGTCATATATACTAAACGGGCTGTCATATCCTAAAGTATCGCAATACCTTATCCGTTCCGCCCCGGCTTCTTTTGCTGCTTTTGCAAAACGTATGAGGTAATCCATTTTACTGCGTGAGGCGTCTTCCGCATTGACTCCCACAGCTTCCGCCCCGTATTTTTTTGCAAGCTGCACAGCTTCTACCATATTGTTGATCACAGCATCATGGTCGAGCTTACCCATGAACTTATGTAAAATCATCTGTTCAGAGGTGGAAATCGAGAGATTAACATATTTTAATTTCGGGCATTTTTCAAATGATTCCTTTACATCCCCAGGTGTAGCGCGTAGCCAGCCGCTCAACCTAATCGGTGAAAGGACACCCATCTCGTGAAGGTCAAGGTTGGCGTTAAGATAATTAGTTTCATGTGATGTCATGGGAAAACCGAATTCTGTCTGGAATACCCCCATTTGGTTGAGATAATAATTAATCATTGTTTTCTGCAGTTTTGCCAGCCCAAGCCGCGCGGTTTGTACGCCATCACGGTTTGTTACGTCAATAATATAAATCTTCGGCATATATTTCCATTGTTCTCCTTAATAAACAGACATTATACTAATTTATTTACAAATTCAGCAAACCGTTTTATTCCTTCCACAATGTTTTTCATGGAGGTTGCGTAAGAAAACCGCAGATAATTATTCGCGCCAAAAGCTATACCGGGTACAACCGCTAATTTTGCGTGTTGCAGCAACAGTTCGGATAATACTAAGGACGACTGTATGCCGGATCCGTTATATTTTTTAGTTAATACTCCGGCAATGTTGGGGAACGCATAGAACGCTCCTTGAGGGAGAAAACATTTAACCCCTGGTATTTTGTTTAGTTCAGCAACAATATAATCCCGCCTGGTTTTAAATTCAGAAACCATCGCATTGACTACTGCGAGATCGCTATTAAGCGCAGCAACAGCGGCCTTCTGAGCGAAAGATACAGGGTTTGAGGTTACATGATCCTGAAAATTACCGATAGTTTTTATCAATACCGTATCTGTACTTGCGAGATATCCTATCCTCCACCCGGTCATTGAATATGTTTTTGATACTCCGTTGATAATAATAGTACGGTTTTGTATTTCTGGTGATAAAGAAGCGATACTTACGGGTTTGAAATCACCATAAAATATTTTTTCATAAATTTCATCGGATATCACCATAGCGTTGGGATGTGATAATACTATATCAGCGATAACCTTTAGTTCGTCCATGGTATACATCGCGCCGGTAGGGTTTGACGGGCTCGTGAGTATCAACCCAACAGTCTTTGGGGATAAATATTTCTTTAATAAATCAGGGGTTAGTTTAAACCCTGTTGTTTCATCAGTGTTTGCAATTACAGGCTTTCCTCCGGCAAGAAGGATTTGTTCATAGTACGACACCCAGTACGGGCCCGGAAGTATGACTTCATCCCCGGGATTTGTTATTGCCATGATTGTATTGTATAACGAATGCTTTGCACCGCAGGAAATAATAATATTCTCTGGCTTATATTCCAACCCGTTCTCTCGATGAAACTTATCGCATACCGCCTGCTTGAGTTCGATTATTCCGGTAGTTGCTGTGTATTTTGTGAACCCTTTATCAAGCTCAGTTTTTGCTACTGCCTTGATATTATCCGGTGTATCAAAATCAGGTTCACCTGCGCCGAAATTAATTACATCCACGCCTTTAGCCTGTAGAGCCTTAGCTTTTGCTGATAATCCCAAGGTTAACGACGGCTGGATCGCCGCGAGCTTCTCTGATAGTTTCATAGTGAAAAACAATCTCCTGTTATTAATTAAAGATTCAATATAAAAAATATGCACTAAAAAATACTAAATCCGTGTATGTATGTCAACAATAAGGTAATAAAATAATTACAAGAAAAACCGCGGGTAACTTCATTAAGGTTTAGTAGTATAATATTGAACATATAAAATTAGTGAATTGCCAATATGAATATTTTTGTGAATGGAGGCGGTGTTGCAATGAAAAAGGGACCATCAGTACTAGCTGCGTTGCTTCTGATAGTATTACCATTAACCCTATCAGCAGCGGAATTAGTTACAGTGGCAGTAACGAAGTTCGACAATTTTACAGGTAAGAATGAGTACGATACGTTAAGCATTACAGTACCGAGTTATATCGTTACCTCTCTCGTAGGGACAAAAGGTATCAATGTAATAGAGCGCGACCGTTTCGAGAAAGTGTTATACGAACAAAAACTTGAACTCACAGGTCTTATTGATCCCGCGGCAGTATCACGGATCGGGCAGTTACTGAGCGCCGATTTTTTGGTTACCGGCGGAATAAGTATATCCGGTAATAATCTGAGGCTGGATATACACATCATAAACGTAAAGACAGGCGAAATCGTGGTTGCACATAAAGCGTATGCTACAGGTAAAGATCAGGTTGAGACAGTATCAGGGTTTTTAGCGAAAAAAGTTGCAAGCGCAATTGTTCCTTCAGAAGAAACAGTTGTAACACAACAACCGCAGGTAGTTAACGCGGATAAAGTGTTAAATATTGCAGTTGATCTTTCCAACCCATACGTTATTAATGTAAATGAGAATACTGTATATGCCAGGGTTGGGTTATATACAGGTACGAAAAAACCCGCAGTGAAACGCGTACCGCTAAACATTGCATTGGTAATCGACCGCAGCGGGTCAATGGAGGCAGAAAAAAAACTGGAATATGTAAAAAAGGCTGCGCTTACCGCAATTAATAACCTTGCAAGCGACGACATAGTATCTATTATAGCTTATGATACCAACGTTAATGTTCTATACCCCGCGAGCAAGATCGGGGATAAAAACAAGGTCATAAAACTTATCAAATCGTTATCATCAGGCGATAGCACCAACCTTTCCGGAGGGCTCGAGGAAGGCTTGCGGCAGGTATTGAGTAAAAACAGTAAGGACCGCCTTAACCGCGTAATACTTTTATCCGATGGGATTGCAAATGTAGGGAAAACAACGATTAATGAACTGAAAGATATCGCAAAAAAGTGTGCCGGAGAACAAGTTTCACTTACCGCTATGGGCGTAGGAACGAGTTATGACGAAAAAGTTATGCTGGCGTTAGCAGAAGTTGGGAACGGCAATTATTATTTTATTGATAACCCAGAAAAGAGCGCAGAGATATTCGCACGTGAATTCAACGGGTTACTCAACGCTGTTGCGAAGAATATTAAGTTATGTATCAGCCCAGGAACCGGTTGCGAAGTAGACAAAATCGTGGGGTATGAAACCAGGAAAGACGGGAAGGATGTTTATATAACAATTTCTAACATGGTAGAACTTGAAACCCGCAGTATTGTTATACGATTTGGCCGGTTGCCAGAATTCAGGGATACGTTAGATCTTGCAAAAGTAAGCGTAGAATACGAAAACGTTGATACCCCTGGATATACGGTATCAGAAAGCAGCGGGGTGGTGTTATACAAAACAACTGCAAAAGAGGTATACAATAAACATGTCAATGCAGAGGTAGAAAAAGATGTGGAGCTAATATTATCTGGAGAAATTATGAAAGAAGTATCATCACTGATGGCGGAAAACCGTAACGAAGAAGCACAGCGTATTCTTGGCAAACAAATCAGCCGCGTGATAAACCAGTCCGTAGCGTTGAGCGCGCCGGGGTTAAACGATCAGGCAGCGGTAATGATGCAGCAGTACGCGCAACTGAATACAGAAATTGATACTGAAAAATCTGCAGCACGCCAGAAATTATTTGATTACGCCGGTGCACCTGCTGCGGCAGAACTAAAAGCATCGTCTACAAAACAAAAAACCGCTGCCGTTAAAGCAGTACAGGAATACGGGTACGCGCAAACACAGCAACGCAGTACCGCCGCACCGGTATCTCCCGGCACGGCTAGTGCTGCCCAACAGCTGAGTGCCGGAGGAACAGTTACTGAAACAGATAAACAAAAAATCGGAGATTATATAAAAGCCGGGCAAGAATATTACCACCAGAAAAAGTTTGATGCCGCGCAGATGGAATGGAGCAGGGTATTGGTAATCGACCCGGATAACGAGCTTATAAAAAGTTATTTAAAACAACTGGCTGGTATGAAAGAAAAAAGTAATTAGGCTGTTGTATTTTTGAAAGGGGATTGTTTTAGTGACAATTATTAGAATGTTATCAGTACTTGTGTTATCAGGTACCGTAATTTTTCAAACATCGGGGTTTTTGTATTCTGCTGATGCAAAAATTAAGTTAGGCCTTGAGGTTTTGGTATCAAAAAAACTTGACCTCATTAAAGGTAAACGCATAGGATTAATTACCAACCCAACCGGGGTAAACTCAAAACTGCAGTCGGATATTGATGTACTCGCAAAAATACCGGAACTAAAAATTACCGCATTATTTGGCCCGGAACACGGTGTCCGTGGCGACGCACCAGCAGGTGCGAAGATCACGTTTTCTACGGATACAAAAACCGGCCTCCCGGTATACAGTTTATATGGAGCAACAAGAAGCCCGACCCCGCAGATGCTGAAGGATGTGGATGTATTGGTTTTTAATATACAGGACGTTGGGGCGAGGTATTATACGTATATCTATACAATGGCGCAATCTATGAAATCAGCGAAAGATAATGGCAAAAAGTTTATAGTCCTTGACCGCCCAAACCCGTTAGGAGGCCTTAATGTTGAAGGCCCTGTCCTGGAACCGGAATTCTCATCATTTATTGGTATGTACTCAATCCCGCTTGTCCACGGGATGACCATCGGAGAGCTCGCACTGTTATTCAACGAAAAGTTTGATATCAACTGTGACCTTGAAGTAATACCAATGGAAGGCTGGACCCGCGAAATGTTATGGGATGATACCGGGTTGGACTGGATAAACACTTCACCAAACATCCCAACATCACAGACTGTATTATTATATCCATGTATAGGTTTTATTGGCGAATTACAACAAGTATCCGAAGGCGTAGGTACTACTAGGCCGTTTGAATACGTTGGTGCGCCATGGGTTGATGCGGACACCCTGGCGGATACATTAAACGCATTCAGGTTACCCGGCGTATATTTCCGCCCAATGCATTACCAGCCTTTCTTCCATATTTTTACAAAACAGCAGGTACATGGCGTGCAAATACATATTACCAACCCAAGAACATTTAAGCCGGTATCCACAGGATTGCATATACTATCAGTACTGAATAATCTGTACGGCGATAAAATAATTTTACCGATGGATAATTCATCCGGGTTTTCAAAAGCTATGGGTAACGCCAGTACAGCTACCGGATTGGAAGGAAACAAGCCAGCAAAAGATATAATTTCATCATGGCAGGAAGGAATAGACGCTTTTATGCCTGTCCGCGCTAAGTATTTGTTGTATAAATAAACAGGAGAAATAAACATGAACAAAATTTTTAAACTCATTCTTATTGGCGCGGGGATTATACTAGCAGTACTTGTTGTAATACAAGTAATATATTATATCCAAAACGAAAACCAGGCGCCCGTTATGACAGATACGGGTATAGAAACAACCAGCTTCCAGGAAAACGCTAAGATATTTGATGACACCAACGGCCTTGGGCATGTGTTGATCAAAGCACAGGAACTTTATGGCAAACAAAATGAACAGTTTATATGGATAAACAAAATCTTGGCTGTAACCTCTGATGATAATTTATTGAATATTAAACTCGTAACCGTTAAAAAAGGCAAGAAACATCTTATACCGACAAACATACAGGTAGTGACTATGGATATCAATACCGGGAGTATGCGTGTTGAAGAACAGGAGTTTAAAAAAGCTAAAAAATATTTTAGTAAAGAATGGCAGATAATACGTACAGCATTAAACGCTATCACGAAAACTGAAACACAATGGCTGGACTGCATAGTATTTCTTACCCCACCGAATATCAAACGCAGCCGCGAGTGGTACACCCAGATCGCGGGATTAACTGGTAAAGTAACCGCCACGAGCCCAAACCGGTGGGAAGTAATCATAAAACAAAAACTTAGTGTACAAAAACAAAACGCGGGACAAAAAGTACAAGTTGTTTTTGTTGATAACCTCACAAACCAAGTTACCATGAGTTATTCGATGGGTAACGCTCCTGAAATTCCTGGAGAAGAAGTTAAATAGGTACCACCGTACCGGTCCGCAGAAAAATTAGATGGAATTTAATATCCGCAATTTTTATTCCCGGTATACAACGTGCGAGGGCTTCACGGTAAATAGATGACTGAATCTTATACTTTTGAGCATACTTCTCAGGCGTAACGCCTTCAGGTATGAAGTCACTTTTGTAATCTGCAATAACAAGTCCGCCACTGGGATTATAATACACTAGATCCATTGCCCCGCGGAATGTTTGCCCGTCCTGTGAGTACATAAACACAGCTTCCTGTGCAGCAATTTTGCAGGTAAGCAATACTTGCATCGCAGGTGAATTAAAAAAAGAAGAGACAACTTTCACTGCTTCACCTCTAACCTCCCGCCAGTCGAGTATCGGGTATAACGGTTCCAAGACCTTAATTTCCCGGGTAACCGCATCGTTAATCCACTCAAAACCCGGGATAGTGTCAAACTTGCAGGATTCAAGCACGCCATGCGCTATTATACCTACTACACGGCTGGTATCGCTATGTTTGTAACGGGTAACCGCAGTATCGTAATAACTTTCACGGTTATCGTTATCCTCCCCGTTTTTTTTGCGTAACGCCGTGGCGGAAGCAAAAGACGGGCAGTTCTTTATAGTTTCCAGACGTTTACGCCGGTGTTTAATAGCTTCAACAATTTCAGCAGGGATAAATTCAACTCCGGCCTCAACCCTTTTTTTATCAACCGTTGTTTCAGTAATACCCGCTGTAAATTTGTAGGGTACCAATGTGACCAACTTTTTTTCTTCAAGTATCGGTGCTTGAGTTTCATTTCCCGGGTGGTATAGTTTCAAAAATGCGCCGGCAACCGGTTTTTTTGTACGGTTTCCAAGTAAAACAAGTTTTTGCCTCGCGCGTGTCATTGCAACGTACAATACGCGTACCGTCTCAGCCTGAAGAATACTTTTCTCTGTAGTTTTGAGCTCTGCCATTTCCATTGTCAAGAACCGCCCTAACCCAAACCCTGTTTTCCCGCTGCTCCAGTCGGTAAGCATAGAATCATTTGGCCCGGCATCCCTGTTATTACCCTGGATTCCACCGTGCAGGTTTGGGAGAAAGACAATGTTAAACTCCAACCCCTTAGCTTTATGGATAGTCATCATACGCACCATATCAGACATTTCATCAGTTAATGCGTGCTCGCTTTCCGGTTCAGAGGATTCAAGTTTTTCTTCAACCTCATCTATGAATTCGTTAAAGGTTAAACCCTGAAGGTCGCCTAGTTCAAGCGCCATAATTTTAAACTTATTAATATTTGCCACACGCTGTTCCCCGTGATAATCTGTAGCGTAAATAATATCAATCCCCATGAGTTCCACCGTGCGGTTGACTATCTCATACACCCCGAGAGTTGAGGATAAAACGTGTAATTCCCGGAGGACAGCATACACGCTGTTGATACTCTTATGTTTTTCTATTAATACGGGAACGTCCTGGCGGTAATCAAGCAGAGATGATTTGCTGAGGATATATATATCTTTTTCGTTTAACCCGCCCACAGGGGAGTGTAGAACACCGGTCAGCGCTATGGTATCACCGGGATCTGCGATGCAACGCAGTAAATTTGTCATCGTATGTATTTCGGGGACATCATAAAAAGAGCGTTCGCCTTCAACGGTATACGGAATATCTTCCTGTTTCAAAGCGTCTTTGTAGATATCAAATTTTGAGCCCGTACGCATGAGGATGGCAATATCGTTGTACCTTAACTTTCTTACTCCGGTTTTTGTGTCAGTTATCTCCAGTTTCCCAACATTTTTGATAATCCAGTCCGCTATATAGAAAGCTTCACCAACACAAGCATCACTAGCATTGAGTTCTTTATCTTCACCGGGTTCAACACCTGTTTTCTGGGGGGATATAAACTCTACGGTTTGATGCGGCAGTGCAGCGGTATTATCCGGATGGCAGTGTATAGGTTCATAAGAAGGCATTATGTTTTCAAATAGTGAGTTTACAGCGTCTATAATACGATTATTACTCCTAAAATTAGTTTTAAGTGTATACTCTACTGCTCCGCCGGAAATCAGTAATGAGCGGATACGTTCAAATGTTGTGATATCCGCTCCGCGGAAACGGTAAATTGATTGTTTAGGATCGCCAACAATAAAAAGTTTTCCCGGTACAAGGTTTAGTATAGAAATACTTTCCGCACACCGGCCGGGATGTTCACAGAGGTACAGTATAATTTCTCCTTGCGAAGGTTCGGTATCCTGGAATTCATCTACAAGGAATGCAGAAAATTCGTGTTTAAATTCTTCACGGATAGAATGATTTGATCTCAGCATATCACGGCATAAGGATAATATTCCGTCAAACGATACCGCTCCTTCACGGAGGTACTCGCGGCGGAATATTTCAATAAACGGCAAGATAAGTTTTAACGTTGAGGTAACAATATCGGAAGTAAGGAATATACGGAGAGAGTTCGCTTCAGCGATATCCTCAATTGTCCACCCGCCAGTGGTAGTGAGTTTATAATTAAAACACCGTATATCATCACTCGATAATGACGATATTTTGGTATCAGGATAATTGTCCATCAAGGATTTAATAACGCGGATAGTATCGTCATTTTTTACGAACCGCTGTTCAGAACGTTTCTCAATTTTTGCGGTATAATATTTTTCGTATAATACATCCGCAATATTTTTGTACTTCTTTATATCCAGTGTCACTTCAGAAGCTTTACGTACAACCGCGAGGTTAGTCCCGAATTCTGAAAGATGGCGTACAAAAGTTTTTACGGATTCAATACTTACCACCCGCAAGACGGTTTTCCACGCATTACCGTTTGTTGCGTTCTCGCAGAGTTCAGTTTCAAGCCAGCGTGACCATTCCCGTGTAAACACTTGATCAAACTTAACGCCCTCGTCTACTTCAAACTCGGGATCAACACCTGCGGTTAATGGTGCTAAGCGCAGGATATGCGCAGCAAAACTGTGGATGGTACCCACTACAGCTTTATCAAGGTTAGTTAAGACCATTTCCGCGCGGGTGCGTAGTTCTTCCTTCGAAAATTTGTATTCTTTAATAAGATAGTCATATACCCAATGCTCACTGGATTCAAGTTTATCGTTATAACTGCCTATTCCGTCAATGGTACTAATAATTCTGAGCATTCTCACAAAAATGCGTTCCTTTAATTCTGCGGCAGCTTTTTCAGTAAAAGTAATCGCTACGAATCGGTTCATATTACCTGGAAAATCTTGTTTTGGGTTAAGCAGGATAAACGTTGCGCGGTCTACTAATAATCGCGTTTTTCCGGTACCCGCCCCGGCGATAACTACCGCGTTTTTGTCAAGCTGTACCGCAGCGTCAACCCTTGTTTGCTGGTCTATCATTTGTTTCTTCATATATTATTTTGTATTAACTTTCTTTTCAATAATGTCGATAAACTTGCTGTATGCGTCACTGTTCTGCACACGTGCAACACTTGCACGGTTTTGTTTGATACAAATTGTTGAGTAAGGACAATACCCGCAAGCACCGTAGCCATCCGAAATATTGACAAAAAAATTGCCGTTATGGATATAATCAATAAATAAAACCAGAGCGGTACACATGTCTTTACCGTACTCATCCCAGAAGTTCGGGGGAAGTGTTACATCCGTATTTTTTTGGGTATCCCTGGGTTCCATAATATACCACCGCGCTTCCACAGGTTCCGGTTTTGTATTTGGATATTCCGAGCGGATAACGGCTTCCACCATTTTTATGTATAACGCTAAAGGCATTGCTTTTCCGCCTTGCACCGCTGTTTTCAGCATATCAGTATCTCCGTGGGTAGTTTTATAATCTATGACACGGTATTGGCTATGCTTACTATCAGTGTCCACGCGGTCAGATTTACCTCTTAACGGTATACACGAATGCTTGCCTAAGACCTCAGGGCTAAGGAGTATAAATATGTTCTTCTCAATGTATTCAGGTATCATTGATTTACAGAACTCGGACTTACTGTCTTCAAGTACCACCCTGAGAACATTTGTTTCCGCGCGTTCTTTCCATAACTCCCATAGAAGATGGTACACGCCAAAATTAGCGGAGGTGTATTTAGAAAATATTCTTGTGATAGCGGTATTAACAATTTTTACTAAGTCATCAACGCTTTTGCCGTGTAAACCACCGGTTTTGTTGTATACTTCCTCCAGGCACAGGTGGTAAACATCGCCGATATCGCTGGATTCTATGTTCTCAAAATCTGTTGGTGTAGCGTTGAGGTCTCTAAGATGTACAAGGTATGATAAAAAGTATTGGTACGGGCATGCAGCAAAGGTTTTTAATGCTGACGGGCTAATACCGTTATGTTTCAGCGCATCATAATACTGTTTCATGTCTTCCGGTTTAAGGAAACCATCGTATTCATCAGGTTGTTGTTTATACTTTTTTGTAATTGCCCCGTAAACCTTAATATTTCCGGTGATCCGCTCAAAATCGCAGGAGGAAAGGGTTTTGTATAACTCAAATCCTGTTTCCCCGCGTGTTACAGAAAGCAGGAGTAATTCCGGGAAAGATAACTGTGTTGTACGGAACCCAGCGTTTTTGGTGAATAATAATCTTATCTTATCTTCCCATCTTCGCGGGATATCAAGTACCTGGGGAATACCATTAATCCGGCGAAGCAGGTCATACACAAAACTTGACCGGAGAACGGTTTTACCGGCATCATCCGCGCGTTGGTATAACAGGTAAACTTTATCCGTTGCGCTGGATAGCGTGAGGTAAAACAATAACTTTTCCTCGTCCCTGCCAGTAAGCTTTGCGCGTAATATACCCCCAAGATGTGTTGAGATAATTCCGCGGGAAGTATCTTTAAGAAATGGATCTTCACGGATGATACCAGGGAATACGTGTTCTTCCAAACCAAGCAGGAATACCGCTTTTGGCAGCATTCCACGGAATGACATTATGTCTAAAACATGGATCCCTTCAATATTACTATCACCAATATCAACGGTACATGAATCTATGGAGGTAAGCAGTGTCTCCAAAAATTCGGATGTATTGGTAGGCATTCCAATTTTATCAAGTACCTTCAACCCGTTAAGCACAGAGATAATGGCATTCCAAACATCACTGTCCCGCCCGGTAGCGTTGAACTTGGTTTTATCAACAAAATCATCTAAGAACGCAGTGAATATCAGTGCATAGTTTTCCCAGGTGGAAGAAGAGGGTAGTGTTGTCAATCGTTGATGCAAAACATTTATAAGTTCTGTAAGCATTTGCTGTTGCTGTTTCAAAAGCTGTGTGGCAACAAAATCCGTTGGTTCATTAGGTTTTGAATATTTTGAGGATAACGAAATTTTGTTATTTAACCGCGCATCCCATTGCTGCCACCCGCGGTCAAGGCGCTGATCTACGATAATCCGTACCCATGTGCTTGTATCAGGAACCGCGGCCTTGCTTAGTTTAAACTTTTCCGCAGGAAAAAATCGGGAAGTAACAATTTCACTGACCGTATCCGCAGGGTATCCGTTGGTATCTAGAGTGAGTAGTTGTAAACAGTATTTAGTCAACGGGTACCGCGTTGCAGAATCAGATAAACACGTGGTATAGGGTATGGAATTCGCGGTTAAGATATCTTCAATTACCGGTGCGATATCCTGAAACCCGCGGGAAACTATTGCAATATCCGAAAACTTATACTTTTCGTTCTCCACTAGCCTCACAATTTCTTTTGCAGCATACCATATTGCATCACGTTGCCCGGAACTTGTAACTATTTTTAGGTTGTTACCAGGAATACCGGGTTTAACAGTTTTTGTGGAATAATGTTCAGAGAATATATGAGGCAATACATTGTGCATTACCGGTTTAACGTACTCACTCCGCGTATCCGTATTTTTTAAAGCACTATACTCCGCCATATTTTTACGGAGATAATCATTCACGTATTTTAATCCAGGGATATTGGGTGAGGAAACAATGAAGGCGTAAATGTCCATAATACTTTTTAACATACTTATAAAATCATACTGTACCCCGGTAAATTCGTAAAACCCGTAAAATACTGGAACATGTTCTGGACAAAGACCATGGTTTTGTTCGAATGCTGCGGTTAATTGTTTACACACACCGGTGTATGATAAAACCCCGAGTTTTTCAAGATATTTTTGGTAAAGCACGGATAACTGAAATATTTTGTCAACCTCAGATTGTTTGAACTTACCCCTATTTTCTTCGTAAAACTGTAATAACTGCGAGGTATCAAGTCCGGCATCTACGATATCCGTTATTGTTGAATACAACCCTGACCACACACCATCAGAGATTGGGGGCTTGATATTAAACGGCAATAACTGTGGCCGGGTTTCCGTGATACTTTTAATAACCTTTGCGTGGAATACTGGGTTGAAGATAATGTTATCACTGTCCCCGGATACTTTACGGAAAAGGTTGAAGATATATGAGTATAAATTAACGATATCCACGTTTAACCATGCCTTACCGTAAATTTTGGTTATCCGTTTTGACAAATATTCCGCAAGACGGTTTGATGGAACTACGATTATTACAGGTTTAAACGGTGAGGAATCCTTAATTTCCTGAACATCGTGTATAAACCGTGCTTCCAGTTCGTTAAATGTTTCTGCTGTTTTTAGTATTAGCATTATTTGATTATACCAAAATCTGTTTTCATTCTATAATATATGTATACGCAACCCGGGGTGTGAGGGTTGCAAAGTAAGGTTTAGCTATTATATAGTATAATTAAAATTAAGAATCAATTTAATTAAACGGGAGTATCAATGGAAAAAAGATTATTATTTTGTGTTAGTATAATTTTAACCCTTTGCATACCCCCAGTTTTCGCGGCAGTGCCGGGCAGTATTAATTTTCAGGGGCGTATAACTGATAACTCCGGCCAGCCGTTAACAGATACTACGGGGTTAACATTTAAATTGTATGACACACTGACCGGCGGTACAGCAAAATGGGTGGAAGTACATAATAATGTCGCGGTAGTCAACGGTATGGCTAATGTAGTTTTAGGGAGTTATACGGTACTAACACCCTCACTGTTTGATACAGAAACCTGGATTGAGATAATGGTAGGTAATGATGTATTAACCCCGCGGCAACAACTTACGGCGTTTCCCTATGCAATTGTTGCGGGGAACTGCGAAAAACTTTCCGGGCGGACATACGACATGTTTCTCTCTACTACAATAGTACTCAGCGGCGATGTCAGCGGGACATATAATGCTACAGTTGTTGCAGATGACAGCCATAACCATACCAATCTGCAGAAAAAGATTGAATACTTTTATGATGAACAGACATCAGATAAAACAGGTTTAGTTGCCGGGTGGCAGACTATATCAGATAATACTCATGGATTGGATTATTTGCATATAGGCACTGTTAAAACAGGAGACATTATCTGGGTTGCAGGGACAGGGCGTGTAAGCGGTGGAAGCCCCTGGGCATTGGGAGTATTCATATATTCCGGTGCGGGAACACAAAAAACATGGGTTACTTCTGCAACACACTCAACCGGAGAAGGCGCATCGGTATCATATGCCTACAAATTCGATAGTGATACGACAGATGCGCGGGTATATCTCCGTGCGCATTGTGCAGCTAACGGAGGAACTTCTGATTACGGTACTGGTGGAACACTTGAAAAATTTACTACCTTATCTGCAGTACTATTTAGACAATAATGAACAGCTGTAACGGTTTCTATTTCCCAATACAAAAACTTGAAAATACTTTGTCAAGCAGGTCGGAAGTATAAACCTTACCGGTTATCTCGCCGATAGTATCCATCGCATGGCGGAGTTCATAACTCACAAGTTCAGGTTCCGCAGATTGGGTGATAAGAATTTCCGCGGTTCTAAGATACTTACTTGTTTTTTGTAATAACCCGTAATGCCGATGGTTGGTAAGAATCGCCGTGTTTTCGATATCTACCCCGCCACGGGAAAGAAGGTTGGTTAACAATTCCTTTAAACTGCCAATACCATTTCCTTTCAACGCGCTGATTTTTACAATCCCGGATAAATTTGTGGTATTCCCTAAAACTTTATAAACGGTATTTTCGTCAAAACACAACCCCAAATCTCTTTTATTAACCACAACCACAACTTTTTTTGAGGGAAGTTCTTTAATTATTGCAGAATCAGTTTTACCGATCCTATGTGACCCGTCAAGCATCAGTATTATTATATCAGCTGAACGTATAGCATCACGGCTGCGGGTAATCCCTTCTTTTTCTATCACACCTTTTGCTTTACGTATACCTGCAGTATCAACCACGATGAAGGGTATGTTGTTGATCACAACGGTTTCTTCAATAGTATCCCGTGTAGTACCGGGCACCGGAGTAACTATCGCGCGGGTAGTGTTCAGTAACGCGTTTAATAAAGACGACTTCCCGACATTAGGTTTGCCAACAATAGCTAACTTGATACCATTACGGTAAACCCGTCCTGTAGCATATGAGGAAATAAGGGTTTTGATTCCTGCTTGTAAGGAACGTAAGCCCGGCAGCAGTGCGGATAGTTTTAGTTTAACGATATCATGTTCTTCTTCCGCAAAATCGAGGTCAGCTTCTATCCGCGAGAGTAAGGTAAGTAGTTGTTCACGGAAAGAATATATTGTTTTACCGATCCTACCGGTAAGTTGTTCTACAGCGAGTTCCTGTGCACGTATCGTGCGTGAAGTAATAATGTCGTAAACAGCTTCTGCCTGGTCTAAACTTATCCTTCCATTAATGAATGCGCGTTTTGTGAATTCACCGGGCTGCGCAACCCGTGCGCCATGGGTAAGGCATAATTGCAGTATACGCTGAAGGCTTACTATTCCCCCGTGTGCGGAAATTTCAGCAACGTCTTCCCGAGTAAAACTTTTTGGTGCGAGGTATATACTTAGCAAAACCTCATCAACAACTTTATCACCATCATAAACGTATCCGTAGTGAACGGTGTAAGACTTAATATTTTTTTTGGTTACTCCCGGGTTGACGGGCTTAAATATCTTAAACGCAATCTCAACCGCTTTTTTTCCGCTAAGCCTCACCACTCCAAAGCCGGATACGCCGATAGGCGTGGATATCGCGGCAATAGTGTCATTATCGGTATCAACGGAAGATAACGGCATCAGTCTCAGTGCTCGCGTTTTTTGCGTACGGTAATCCTGCGGCTGCTGCTTCTCCCGCGGGAGAATGTTTCAATATCGTTTTCCTTCTGTAATTCGCGGTGGACAACTTTGCGTTCACGCAGGTTCATCGGAGGTAAATCTTTTTCTTTCCCGGAAACACGTACTTCCTCTACAATACTGCGCGCTAGTTTAACAATTTCTTCTGCTCTTCTTGCGCGATAGCCGTCGGTATCAACTGTTACGTGTATAGACGTATCAAATTCACGGGAAACAATTGCACTGATAATGATCTCTAACGCGTCAATCGTAGCGCCTTTCTGCCCAATGAGTAACACACTGTCAGGTGTAGTAACATTGGCGATAACTTCATCTTCTTCAATCACAGTTGAGACATCACCCTTGAATTCCAGGTGTTTTAGTATTTGTTTGGTAACATCTTTTGTTTTACTGTTTAGCTTACCCTGGTCAACCGTTATTTCTCTGGGTTTATCTCTTTCCGGCTGTTTATTCTCGCGGTGAGGTTGCGGTCGGCGCTCATTTTTCCTGGAATAACTCTCTCCGCTACCGGTACTACTACTACCGGGAACTTCTACCCGCGCGGTTATCTGTACGCGTGCAGGTTTTGCACCCATAAGGCCAAATAAGCCAGTTGAGCCTTCATCTAAAACTTTTACATCTACCTGGTCACGGTCTAAGCCAAGTTCCTTTAACCCATTATCAATCGCTTCCCTAACGTTCTTACCTTCGATTTCGATTTGCCGCATAAAGTGTTTTACTCTTAACCTCCAGTTTCTTTCCTATAAAAAATATGTTGTATCTTACGCAGTCGCAGTATCCTTGTTTCCAACGCGTAAGAGGTATACTTGAGTACATACGCTTATTATATTGCTTATCAACCAGTATAAAGTTAACCCCGCAGGAAAACTTGCAAACATAAACGTGAATACCACGGGGAAAATGTAGCCCATCATTTTTTGTTGCGGGTCAGAAGATGTCATGGTTAACTGTTGTTGCAGGAACATAGAAATTCCCATTAGTATTGTCAGAATATAGTATGGATCACGCAGAGAAAGGTCTGTAATCCAGAACATAAACGGTGCATGCCGAAGTTCATACGCGTTACGTAATGTTGTGAATAATGCCCAAAAAATTGGAATCTGCAGAATCATGGGTAAACACCCGCCTAAAGGATTAACTTTTTTTTGTTTATAAAGCGCCATTGTTTCGGTATTAAGGCGGGTTGGATCATTTTTGTACTGTTCACGCAATTTATCTACTAAAGGCTGTACTTTTTTCATGCCTATTGTAGATTCATAACTTTTTAAGGTTAAGGGCAACATTATTGCCTGTAACAGAAGGGTTAAGATTATGATTGCCCACCCATAATTTTTTGTCCATCCGTAATTAAAATTTAATATCCACAACATGCCTTTCCCTAAGAATCCAAATGGCCCAAAGTCTATGACCGAAGATAACCCGTGTTTTAGTTTGGATACTTCAGCATACTTTTTTGCCTGCGCATAAATTTCGTAGGAATACACCACCTGGCTTTTTGGGGGGAGAGAAACTTTTTGGTATGACGCCAATACGGGCACTTTATTGGGTTCCACCATATTGAGGCCAAGTTCAGTGGTGATACCTGTATTATCCTTACTTTCCGGGCGAAGGATGAACATAAAGTAACGGTTATCCAATCCATACCACCCGTACTGATTGAATACAGTACCGCTTTTCTTGGTATCTTTAACAGTCTTCAAGCCTTGATCCGGTACCCACGCAATTGCACGGTAAGGGTCAAAATCAGCAAAATTTTTGCCGTTAAACCCCAACCCCGGGCCAAGTGTAGCAACAGGTAAACGCAGCTCACGGATATACGGCGAGGAGTTGGTTATCGTATAAACCAATACCCACCGGCCGTTCACCGGGGAGTTCATAAACTTTTTTGTTATCTGTGTAACATTATCCACTTTTGAGGTAAAAACAATCTCGGCGGTAACGCCCGCCGGTGAAGTAGAAGGCGTAACAGTTTTTGAGGAGAACATAAACTGTAACCCCTGTGTCCCGAGAAAGGATGGTAAGTCCGTGGTGATACTTGAATCAAACACTGTGCGGTCACCAACAAAATCAAAGCCCGACTTTGTTTCCTTCACTTTCCAGGAAAGCACACCGGCGTCACGCGTGGTGAATACTATAATTTCGTTTTTTGTGTCAACCACAACTGACTGTTCTTTTGATGGTACCACAGGTTTTGTAGATGAAATAACAGGTATAGGCGCTATAAGTTCTTTTCCCGTGTTTTGAACTGTTACGGTAGAGCATACCACAGCGGGAGTATCAGATACTCTTACAGCGGGTTTAGTGTTCTTCTGTATAAAGAACGACCATACAAAAAGTACTACAAATGATAATACTACAGCTAATAGCGTGCGGCGTTCCATAAATTTTTGTGTTCTACACTTTCTTTATTATTTCTGCACACATGATTTGTTAGTGGGACAGGATCGTTTCCACCGGGGTTGAACGGGTGACAACGGCAAATACGTTTCACTCCGAGCAATCCGCCGCGGAGAATACCGTACCGGGTAACCGCCTGTTTTGTATATTCCGAACAAGATGGGTAAAAACGGCATACAGAAGGAAATATACTTGATACTTTTTGGTATATTGTTATTAACGACAATACTATTGAATTACAAATTTTTACAGCCGTTCGAATCATCAATCCCATCGTTTGTATTCACTTTTCTCCACACCCCGGCGCGTATTAGCAACTGTTCAAACGTTACGCTTAATTCGTCAAAGGTTAATACCACACCGCGTTTTTGCGGGATCACTATAATGTCATACCCGCGTAACAGCTTTGGTGTTGCCAACCTGAACAACTCGCGTATCCGGCGTTTGAGTTTATTGCGTTCAACCGCACCGCCGATCTTGTGGCTTACTACCAACCCTAACCGCGAAAAGTGTTTGTGTTCAGTGTCGTTAAGATACGTTATAACGGATATGCCGTTAGAATTGTATCGTTTACCGTTTTTAAACACCGTGTCAAACTCGCGGTCTTTCGTCAACCTCTGCGTCCGGCGGTACTTATACCTCTGGTTTTGATGAGGACGCTGAGATAACAGTTGTTCCTGCACAAGTGTGTCGTTTAGCCGTTCGGCAATCGCGATTATCTATATTATGCCGGGGTTAACCGGTAGCGCTTTTTAGAGCGCCTACTACTGAGCACCCGCCGTCCGCCGACTGTTTTCATTTTTGCACGGAAACCATGCACTTTTTTACGCCTGCGAACATTGGGCTGAAACGTACATTTTCCTACCATAATGGGAGATATTATACTTATTTACGGAAGAGTGTCAATTAATTTGTAGGATTTATAACTTCATTATAAACGCAATTTTGTAATATGGCGGCAAATGTGGCTGAGTATTTATACCGGTAATGGTTACTGTAGAATAATTTGTATTAAACGCGCTTATAGTATGAGAATGGCTGCCTTCAGCAAAATCGTCACCGCCGTCACCATCTACCATCCAGCGGTCGGTAGGGCATGCGTTGGTGGTTAATCCGGCAACCGAATGAAGGTGTCCGGGAACAACATGGATATGTGTCGTTGTACCTCCAATAATACCTGGTGTGTCAGTAGAGGACATTCCCAATAAAAACCGGTCACGCAGGTCAGGAGTACCGTTTATGCCGTCACATAATGCCCACCCGGTAGGTATACTTGATATCGTACCAGACCAAATAACAATTGTTCCCCTCGGAACCATATAAAACGTAGTACCACCGGATAATGATTTTATTTCACCTTCTACATCAATATTACCCGTAACTTTTCCGCCGCCGGTGGAGATAAACATGTCGTAGGTGTGCCCAGAAAGTTTTTTACTGTTTTCCGTAACAATTGCGTAAGGCACTGCCGATATTTTTTGCCGCGGGCTTAATACATCATTGCCTACCATTATCTCAATCCAGGTTTCTGTATCAAACAGTGAGGGTGTTAGTACCGTATAACTCCCTAAGATTACATTAGCCATACCGTTAACCACCGAAACGCTATTATGTACCTCCGTCCATTTTGCCGTACCGCCGGTTAGAGTGTCATATAATTTAAACGTCAAGCCCGTGGTATCCGTCAGTGGCTGGCCTGCTGTATCAGTTAACCGTGCCTGAAAATTTATGGTTGAAGAAATATCCGCGAATGAAAAAATAGATGCGTGAGTATATAAAAGTAATGTTAAAATTAGTATAGCCGGTAAACGTATTATCCTTCTCATAAAAGTTATCTTAAGTCCTTACATCATACCGATTTAAGTGATACATTAATAATACCATTTTCTATTAATCATTAACAGTATTGAATGAAATAATAGTTAGAATAACCATGATTACTACGGTTTTTGTATAATCGCCTGTACATTCCGCCATTTACGCCGGGTGCCGTAGGGTAGCGCGCCGGTTTCGCGGAAGTACGACGCAATGAACGATTCCGTTTTTTTGTTGGGATACCCGCTGCCAAAATCGTAGCCAACAACTTTGTGGAGTTTTATAATCTCACGGTCCCGGGTAACTTTTGCGATAACCGACGCTGCGGATACTACGGGGTACGTGTCGTCCGCTTTGGGCTCGTACACAATATCGTAGGAATACCCGGTTTTGTCGAACACTTCAGAGTGTATATATTGGCAAAACAGTTTTTTTGCCAGTGCGCCAAGTGAATCAATGTATAAACATGAAATCCGTAGGCTGGATTTATGGACTTTCAACAACAACTCTGTGATCGCGGATAAACATAATGATGTAAGGCCAAAAGAATCAATTTCTTTGGGTAAAACTTTTTTTGTGTAGCACTTTGCCGATAGTTTCAATAATTTTGGGTACAAATACTCACGTTTTAGAGACGAAAGTTTTTTGCTATCCTGCACACCTAACTTCTTGAGTGTATCAATTTTTGTTGTGGGTATTACATACGCAGTTATCACCAATGGACCGATACACGGCCCACGGCCGGCTTCGTCAATCCCAACGATAAACCGTTGATTACCCGGCACGGCTAAATAACCTTTCCGCGTTTTGTGTTGTTACTTCATCGAGTTCATGCGGGTCCATCTTACGTAATCCTGCAATAAATTCAAGTGTATGTTTCACAAACGACGGTTCATTAACTTCTCCCCGGTGCGGCACCGGCGCGAGGTATGGGCAATCGGTTTCTACTACCAGCCGGTCAAGCGGTGCTGCCTGTGCAACGTCAACTACATCACTGTGTTTCCCGTGTTTTACTTTAAACGTTACCGTCCCGGGGATTGAGATATAAAACCCAAGCCCCAGTACCTGTTCCATTGCGTTGAGATCCCCGGAGAAACAATGAAATACGCCGCGTACTGCGGAGCATTTTTTTAATACCGATAATGTTGGTTCCATAGCATCACGTGAATGTATGATTACCGGTAAATTATGTTGTTGCGCAAGGTTTAACTGATGCAGAAATACAGATTCCTGTATTGCAGCGGGGGATAAAAGGTAATGATAATCCAGCCCGATTTCTCCAATTGCTACAACATCCGTATCTTTCACGTGAGTAGACACAAAACTGTCAAGTTCAGATAAAACAGTTTTCCCGGCGTTATGCGGATGCGCGCCAAGCGCGAACCGTATACGTATCCCGCGTTCATTCGCAGGGGGTAAGACTTGAGAGGTTGCCAAGGAATATTCTTCTTCTGAATCACACATACAGATAACAGAACAAACGCCATTCTCTTTTGCACGGGTAAGAACATCGCTTATTTGCGGTAATATTTTGTCATCGGCAAGATGCGCGTGGGTGTCAATCAAAAAAATCTGCCTCCCATTATTTTACCTGCGGGAAAAAAGTGAACCGGTAAGAAAAGAACCCGAATATTTCGTAACTCGTACCATACCCGTCAAAATAGTTGAGGTATGCAAATTCAAAACTTATCCCAAACAATTGCCCAAGGTTGGTATATATAAGCCAGGGTTGTAACGGATGGTCAAGCGGATGTACGCCTTCCACACGGAACCTTACCCAGGGTATCTGCCGGGTTTCAAATCCGGCATACAACGCGAGGTCACGGTGGACCCAATCTGTGCGGGTTTTCAGGAATTCTGAGAGTAATGGAAAAATTTTATCTTCATTACCCTTGCTTAGCCCAAGATGTATCCAATTGTACCCGATCTGTTTACTTACCGCAACGTATCCGCTGGCGGTAACATCGGATTGTTCACCGATACGGAACGCCACGGTTGACGATCCCCGCGGGCTGGTAAATATATAGGTATAACGGTACCCGATTGCCCAGTTAAACCAAAACGTGCGTTCGGTTTCCATTACCATTTTTATGTCGGTATTCAATAATAATAATCCGGATGGCGCAAAAAGCTGGGGTTCCAGAAAATCGCTGAACTGATTACGTGTTTCACCAAAGATACGGCCGATGTAGTAGGAAAATAAAAAGTCTACGTTTAACCCGCGGGTTGGTGTTTTCTCGCGGTAGGCGGTGGACATATACGATAATCCGGACTTAAAAGTTGATATTTTTGCGGCTGACGGGTCGGATAACGCAAACGCAACATCTTCCTTATTAATCGCCTGGACACGATAATAATATAACCTATTTTCTTTATAAAAATAATCAGTGAACTTAGTTGTTTTGACAGGTTTTTTAGTGAGATTAATCCATGGGCCAAGGATTGATGTGCTGCGGTAAACAAAATAGTTTAATGGTTCCGTTGTTGGCGGTGACCATGTGAGTTTGATGTTATCCAAAGATTTTACCTGCAGGTTTTCAAGTTTTGCTAATCCCGAAAGTGTGAACACGGGTTCACCAGTATTTTCAGTTGCGGCGAATAACGGAGTCATCATCAAACCTGGATAGGAAATATTAAAAAGTAGTAATATTAGTACCAAAATATTTTTCATGATATCACCTTTGGTTTTGTTTGTGCTTCAAATACGCGGCGTAACCGGTCTTTCTGCAGTGTCTCCGACCGGCTGAATGATATACCGTAAACAAAACCCTGTTCATTCGCGCTTGGCGAAAATTTATGGAGTACCGTCCCAAGCATTATAAATTCGTTATGCGGGGGTAAGGTAAATTTTAGGATCAACCTTGTCTTTAACTCAATATCATCACGTAACCGTACCGCTACACCTGATACACTGATGTTTGCCATTAAACCGGTATTATGATACATTTTGTCATCCGCTTTATAGATTTCAACGTCAATCTTATTACGCTGGGTATCAACTCTTTCTGCTAGCCGCCGGTTTGAAGGCTTTTCTTGTTCAGGCATAGTTATGCAGGTTTGGTTAACGCGTTTTTTACGTAACCCATTAACCCGCCGGAATTAATTATTTTTGTCATAAACTCCGGGAAAGGTTGAGCTTGAATTTTAATATTTCCAGCGAGATTAATAATCTCGCCTGTAGATAAGTCTATCTTAACCGTATCGCCGGTCTTAACCGCATTTACGATCCCCGGTGCCACCATAATAGGTAATCCTATATTAATGGCGTTACGGTAAAATATGCGCGCGTATGATTCTGCGATTACCAGCGCAACCCCTGCTGCTTTGATTGCTACTGGCGCGTGTTCTCTCGAGGAGCCACAGCCAAAGTTCGCGCCGGCGACAATAATGTCTCCGGGTTTCACTGTTTTTACGAACTCAGCGTCAATGTCTTCCATACAATGCCGCGCTAACTCTTTCGCGTCGGAAGAGTTGAGGTACCGCGCAGGTATGATTTCGTCGGTATTAACGTTGTCTCTATACTTAAACACTTTCCCTTGAATACTCATAAATATTGTCTCCAGTATTATAAAACTTTGTCCGGATGTACGATATACCCTTTAACCGCAGTCGCAGCGGCAACCGCGGGGTTTACTAAATACACCTCGCTCTTAGTACTGCCCATACGCCCAACGAAGTTACGGTTGGTTGTTGCAGCACAGCGTTCTCCACCCGCTAAAATACCCATGTGCCCGCCTAAACACGGCCCGCAGGTTGGCGTAGAAACTGTTGCGCCGGCTGTCATAAAGGTTTTTAGTAAACCTTCCTTCATCGCCTGCATCCATACCGCCGGTGTTGCTGGGAAAATTATTACCCTGACATTAGGGTTAACCTTTTTCCCGGTTAAGATTTTTGCTGCAATCCGTAAATCTTCAATCAACCCGTTGGTACAGCTGCCGATAACCACTTGGTCGACATAAACTTTTTTAATACTCCGCACGTCCTTTGCATTCTCCGGTAAATGGGGGAAGGACACTTGCGGAAATACTTTTGTAACGTCAATATCAACAACGGTTTTGTATTTCGCGTCCGGATCGCTGGTGTACACTTTATATTTCCGCAAAACTTTATCCTTTAAAAACGCAGTTGTAGTGTTATCCACATAAAAAATCCCGTTTTTCGCGCCGGCTTCGATTACCATGTTGCAAATAGTCAACCGGCTTGCCATAGACAACTGTTTTACGGTATCTCCATGGAATTCTAACGTGCAATAATTCGCGCCGTCTACCCCGATTTTACCGATGAGGTACAATATTAAATCTTTACCGGTGACCCATTTGTTGAGCTTGCCGGAGAACACCACTTTAATCGCTTCCGGTACGCGTAACCATATTTTGCCGGTTGCCATAACTGCTGCAAGATCAGTTGAGCCAACACCCGTGGAGACCGCACCGATTGCGCCGTATGTACAGGTATGCGAATCTGCGCCAATAACAAGCTCGCCCGGCGCTACCAACCCTTGTTCGGGCAACAACGCGTGCTCGATCCCGCACCGGCCGGTATCATAAAAATGTAACAATTTTTGTTCTCTCGCGAAGTCACGGAGGAACTTGCATTGTTCCGCGGATTTAATATCTTTGTTCGGCGTAAAATGGTCCATCACGAGTACTACGCGTTTACGGTCAAAGACTTTTTGTGCGCCGACTTTACGGAATTCCTGTACCGCCAACGGTGCAGTGATATCATTACCCAATGCGAGATCGACTTTTGCTTCAATAAACTCGCCGGGGTTGGCTTGTTTCACCCCGAAATGCGCAGCCAATATTTTTTGTGTAATTGTTTGTCCCATATTTTTACCTTCTATAATCCTTAAGACG
>Ga0265292_1000273_pt1 | contig 86849 bp, 89 predicted proteins | sample Munlanlewell296A_FD_189080 | JGI IMG/M metagenome (GOLD analysis project Ga0265292, IMG submission 189080) | Leachate microbial communities from a municipal landfill in Southern Ontario, Canada - Leachate well 296A | ecosystem: Engineered > Solid waste > Landfill > Unclassified | place: Canada...
ACTCCTTTCCTTTGGGCCTGTAACCTCCATTGTTTCAGAAAGTTACATCCTAAAGAGAAGGGGTCTGTTTTTCAAATTTTAAACGTAAAATGGAAACTACACCCTCTTTAAGTAGGGGCACGGCTTGCTGTGCCCTCTTTCGAGCAGACGCGATCTTTGCTTCTCGTAAATCCTGCTCTTTGAAGAAAAGGACATAAAAATGGCCATCCCGCCACTCTCCAATCCCAGCCATGAAAAAACGAATAGAAACCAAATTTGCACCATTTTTGCACTTTTTGACAAAAAACCGGTTTCCGAACTAGCCTACGGTGGCTCGGGGGTCTTTTCTTGAATAGTGCAGGACTGGGTAGCATGGCCCAAGATGATTGTAGAGGGGGAGAAAAATATTAGGCGTAAGAAGAGGTCATTGTATAATGACGCAAGGGCAGCAGCCACAAGGAGTATTAAATATTGAGCACATTAATGCAGAAAGTTACGGCTTTTTTCCACATCGGGAAACTACCCAATGAACTCCGGGCACAAATGGAATTGGAAGGCAGAATGGTTTACCTGGCGGAGGGCATCGGAGTAACGGCCATATTCAGAGATTTCAAAGCACAATGGATTCGTTGCGTCTACAGACGAATGACCTTCATCGGGTTTCTTGCTCTATCCGAACGCAGGATCGTTGTGCAAGGCAAATGTTATAATGAAGTCAGAGTCAACGCGACGTATGACGATGCAACTTTCAAGAAAATGATTTTCAGAGTCAAACAGAAGTACCTGTCAGTGACGTTTGATGCATCGGATCATCTCCCAAACGCATCAGGACAGATTGAACTTCGTCTACATCTCCCTGATGTGTCCATGGCAGCAAGGTTCCTTGAACAAAGAGGGGCGTCCGTTATGGCTGTCGTGGCAACATCATAATTGCAAAGGCGAACAATCACGTGCCGCGGACGGGGGTGCAGACGTCCAGTTCCGTAGCACCGTACCGTTGGTTCGAAAGTGGACGCCTGCCAAAAGGATGATGCGTCCAGACGCATCCTACAACTAATCAATGTCCAAGCGAATTCGATTCGCTCATCTTAATTATCTTCGAGGAACGCTCACTTTTTAGCTGGTCCAGTCCTTTACGAGCGGGCTGAAATTCCGAATTTGATTTCAAAGCCAGATTATAGTTCGCCTCGGACTCCGGGAATGGACCACCGACGGCTCCGGACCCCAGGATTATGGCTACACCCCAAAAGGAAAACCCGCCGAAAAAGTCCTCCGTGCCTGGTATCTCGAAGGAAAAGCAAAGTAACAATAAAATGATACGACACCGGATTAATTAATGCGCTCGGCGGCAAGTCGTCGATGTTCGTTTATGGTAGGTTATCATGCGGATTTAGGCTTCAAAGCCGTTATTAACGCAACGGCGGATACTTGCCTCCGAGCGCATTAATTAATCCAGTGTCGTATGTTCTATCCAATACTACCTGCTATATGATCAGCCTTGGCCAGGACGGTGGCGAAGACTTCATCGGCCTTGTCATCTAAAAGGGTACGGGCGGCTTCAAAGAGCGTTGACCCGGTGGTCATGATATCATCGACCAGACAGATTTTTGTTCCCGTCACAGGCCAGAGTGGTCGGAGTATGAAGGCATCCTTTAAATTTTCTTTCCGGGCGGAGGGGGATAATCCTACCTGTCGCAGAGTGGGCTTGGTTCGCTTGAGTAATTTGATCACGGGTAAACGCGTCGAGACGGAAATCCGTTCCGCCAGGAGCTGAGACTGGTTAAAACCCCGGTCGATCCGCCGGGTCCAGTGGATTGGGACCGGGCAAAGGGCTTCGATTTGGTCGAACCATTTTTGCTCCGTCAAGACCTCGGCCAACATGTCCCCCAGGACATTTCCGACGGTAATCGAGTGATGATATTTAAAATTTTTAATCGCCCGAGCGAGGGCGTTTTCGTAGACTCCCAGCCGGCAAATGCCTTCCAATGGTGAGGGTATTTTTTTACACAACGGGCATCGCCCTTTTGAATTTACCACCTGATGCGGACCCAAATTCGATCCGCAGGAGGGACAATAGTCCCGCCCCGTCGCCTGGGATAACTGAACCCAACACTCAGGACACCAATTACGACCAGGGGAAAGAAATTGTTGGCACGCGCCGCACCGGGATGGATAAATCAAAGTGCCGATGCTCTTTAGGGCATTGCCGATAATATTATTCAAAGAACACTCCCTTACGGTCGTGCCTCTTCAAGAGGTTATTCATAACTCAATATTATTGCATAAAGGTTCCTTAGTTGGTATTTTAAAACACATTATGACTTATATCTTACAAAAATATATTTTGAAAGAGCTGCTTCGCGGTTTTTTGATGACGGCAGTGGCCCTGACGTGTTTGATGGGTTTTGGGGGCGGGGTGATGGATATGCTTCGCAGTCAGGGAATTACCGCCCAGGAGATGATTAAATTAATGATCTACCTGATGCCGGTCGTGCTGGCATATTCACTTCCCGTAGCTGCTCTATTCAGCACGACTATCACATACGGACGATTATCGGCGGATAATGAAATCAACGCCTGCCGCGCCAGCGGGGTCAACATCTATCGGATACTCCTGCCCGCGGTTATCCTTAGCATCATTGTTTCGGCCACCACCTTTACCCTGCAAAATTACACAATCCCCAACCTGGCCGCCAGGATCGAACTACTCATCAAACGGGATATCCGCACCCTGGCGTATATGGAGTTAAAAAATAGAAAATACATCAACAAGATGAATTATGCCCTGCATTGCGAAAAGGTAATCTCAGCCAATCCGCCCGAGGTCCTGCCGGATGGGACGGAAACTCCAGGACAAATTGAACTTTCCCAGGTGGCGTTTTTGCGTTACGACCATGATATCCCAATCTTCTTCGGAACCGCCAAAACCGCCTTGATCCTGTTTGAAAACATCAAAGACACCTCGTGCGTCACTATCCACATGAACCAGGTCCGTGCGTTTAATGTCGAACGGGAGCAAGTCACCCAGGTGGACTATTTTCCCATCGGTCCGGTCCCGATTCCCGCCATGACCAGCACGAAACTCAAATTCCTTTCCCTTCCCATTTTGCTTACGATTCTTAAAGATCCATTCAAATTCCAGAGATTGGAGGACCAAAAAAAATCGCTCTATGCGGTTCTTCGGAATTCTTTAACTTACGAACATCTGGTCGAGCAGTATCGAAAGCAGTATAAATGTGAACTAAAGGACGCTCGGGGGCAATATTCTATTACGGCCAATAGTTGCCGTCAGATCCCCAAGGATGGAAAAATCATTCTGGAAGGCGATGTGACTCTTCATTCCAATCCGGTGGGTGGATCCCCGGCGACGTTTTCGGCCAAGGACGCCACGATTTCGGTCTCCGCGATCTCCGAAGATTTACCCCCCAAGATCAATATCGAATTAAAAGGGGTCAAAGTGACGGAAACCCACAGTGGAAATTCCAAACGCTTTGCCACCCACGAACGATATACCGTCGGACCGATTAATGTGCCCCCGGAGGTCCTCGAATCGGCCAGTCCGAAGAATGCCAATATCGATACCATTCTTTCGTCAAACTCTCCGTATAATTTCAACGATGACCTGAATAAAAAGCGAGCCTATCTGAGCTTTGGAAAAGCAGAAACCATCCGAAAGGGTATCGCGGAGATTCACACCCGCCTGGCGTATAGTTTTAGCGCCCTGGTTCTTCTGATCCTGGGAGCCAGTTTGGGAATTATCTTTAAGGGCGGGCATTTCGTCAGCGCGTTTGGTCTGTCGTTTATTCCTTTGATGATCGTTGTTGTATTGATCATGACGGGCAAGCAACTGACCGCCGCAGGGTCCCTGAACATGGGCATGGGTGTAATCTGGCTGGGTTTGGCCATTGTGGCCCTTGCCAATCTCGTGATTTTAGGAAAATTCTTAAGGCGATAAATTAAATGGCACTATCCAGGTTACCGATAAAAACGATCGATCGATACATTCTGCGAGGCTTTATCTATAGCTATGCGGTGAGCGTGGCCATTATGCTCAGTTTGTACATCATGCTCGACCTGTTCGCCAACATAGATGATTTCACGGGGGGGGACAAGGCCACGACCCAGATCATTATGGAAATTGCCAGTTATTATTTTTATCACAGTTTTCTCTATTTCGCCCAGATCGCGGGGGTCATCACCCTCGTGGCGGCGAGTTTCACCCTCGCCCGCATGCAAAAGACAAACGAACTTACCGCCATGCTCGCGGGAGGAATTTCCTTGTATCGGGTGGCCCTTCCACTCATCGGGGCGGGACTGGCTTTTAATGCGCTCTGGGTGATTGATCAGGAACTGATCATTCCTCGCATCGCGGATAAACTGGTCCTGGGGCACGATGAAGTCAGTGGGAAACGATCTTTTTCCCTGTGGTTTCTGAAAGACCGGAACAATGCGCTTTTATCCGCGATGATGTATATTCCCAAACAGCAGCGGATGGAACAGTTGCTCACGATGGAACGCGACGAGCAGGGTCAGATAGTTGCCAAGCTCTCCGCCGACACCGCCGAGTGGAATGAACAGAAACAGTGTTGGGACCTGACCCGTGGCGTCCGCTATTCGCGATCCGTGGGCGAGTCGGAATTTGCCGTGGCCGGTGAGATGACGCGAAAACCCGTCCAGTATTACTACAGCGACTGGAAACCGGAGGAGCTGGTCATCCGGCAGAGCGCCAATTGGACCATGTTCCTCAGTGTGCGGCAATTAAACGCCCTGCTGAAAGAGCCGCACCTGGTCCCCAATCTAGCCGAGGTGATCGCCTCCAGGCATATTCGGCTGACCCAGCCGATTCTTAACATCCTGCTGCTATTCCTGGGGTTGCCGTTTTTCTTGAATCGTGAACCCCATAACGTCCTGGCTTCGGTGGGGTTATGTCTACTGGCGGCGATTTCATGCTTTGTCGTTTCCTTTATCTCGCAGACTATGGCCGGCGCGTCCCCCCATCCAGCCTTTGCGGCGTGGTTGCCAATCATGGTATTCGGACCCCTCGCCGCTGTGTTGATGGAAAATGTGAAAACCTGATTTAGTCATTAAAAAAGTGGGGTCTCTGATGTCAATTTTTTCAGTGCCGATGACAATCCGCAGTACGCAGCGACTCGGTCAGATTGCTCTCACTCTGATCCGTCACGGTTTCGGTCCCTTTGTCTGGCGGCTGAAATTGCGGAGACATATTCCCTGGTCGGGACTGTTTCAAAGACGTTCGGCCGTGGAGGTTCCGGATGCTGAATCGTCGCTGGGAAAGCGTTTGGCGGCCAGTTTCGAGGAACTCGGTCCGGTTTTTGTCAAGTTCGGTCAACTTTTAAGTTCCAGGCCTGACATTGTACCACCGGATATCGCGGAAGATCTTCGGCTTTTGCAGGACCGCGTCGCCCCTTTTCCCACGCAACAGGCCCATGAGATCATCCTCCATGAACTCAAACGGGACGTCAAAGACCTTTTTCTGGAATTCGGACCGGAACCCCTGGCCAGCGGATCGATCGCCCAGGTTTACCTGGCCAAGACTAAAAATGGTCAGCGAGTCATCGTCAAGGTCCGCCGCCCTGGGATCGAGCAGGTCCTCAAACTCGACCTGTATCTGCTGAAGTGGGTGGCGAGAAACATTGAAAAACATATTCCCGAACTTCACCTGAATCAGCCCATGTCGATCGTGGATGAATTCGCACAGAGCATAAACCGGGAAATGGACTTTTTAAACGAGGCCTCGATCACCGACCGCATTCACCAGTTCTTCGGATCAGATCCGAATCTCGTGGTACCCTCCGTGCGATGGGATCTTTCTTCGAGCAAAGTTTTGACGTTGAGTTATGTTACGGGGAAAAACTTTCATGAGGCGATTACTGATCCCACCATGGCGCTGGACAAACCAAAACTGGCCGGCGTGCTGATTGAGACCTTCATGCGACAAGTCCTGGAATTAGGCGTCTTTCACGCCGACCCGCATCCGGGGAATTTTATCATCATCCCACCGGATCGAATTGGCATCATCGATTTCGGAATGGCGGGACAACTGGACCGCCACCGGAACACATCGTTCATCCTCCTGCTGATGGCGGCCCATTACCGATACATGGATATCGCCATGGATATCCTGTCCGAAATGAACGCCATTACTCCGGCCACCGACGTAGAACTCCTCAAGAGAGACCTGGCAATCCTGCTCGACAAATGGAGTTCGCTGCCTTTAAAACTCCTCGATTTGCATACGGTTTTTAATGAGATATCGACCCTGGCCAGCGAATATCGGGTCATCTTGCCTCGTGATTTTGTCCTCATCGGAAAAAGCCTCGTCATGATCGGAGGAACCGCTCTTATGTTGGACCCCAACGTCAAACCCACGGAAATCATCGCGGAAAAAGTGCAAGAGGCATTGGTAAAAATGTGCGGTAAGGAAAATTTAACCCGGGAAACGATCCTCGCCTTCTGGCATGGCGGGATGCTGCTCAAGGACCTCCCCCATCAGTTCCGGGAATTTTCCAGAAAACTCCTTCGCGGACAACTCAGGATACAGATGGACGTCATCCAGATGGATAATTTTATCCGCGAGCTGGACCATTCCAGCAATCGGTTGTCGTTTGCGATTATTGTCGCCGCCGTTATCATCGGATCGAGCCTAATATTTAATATCGGCGTAGGTCCACACGGGTACGGCTTTTATTTGGGATTGACTGGTTATTTGGTCGCTGGAATAATGGGACTGTGGCTGGTGGTGGCCATCATTAGAAGTGGAAAGTTGTCATGATTGTTTTAATCGATAATTACGATTCATTTACGTATAACCTGGTCCAGAGGATAGGCGAGTTGGACGCCGGAATTGAGACCAAAGTCTTCCGCAACGATCAGATTACCCCAGGTGAGATTGAAAAGCTTGGTCCCGACCGGATCATTATTTCTCCAGGCCCTTGCACACCGTTGGAGGCGGGGATCAGCAACGATGTGATTCGCCATTTTGCCGGTAACCTTCCCATCCTGGGTGTGTGCCTGGGCCACCAGTGCATCGGACACGTTTTCGGTGGAAATGTCGTGCGAGCCAAACGGATCATGCACGGAAAAACCAGCTCTATCAAACACGACAACAAGGGCGTTTTTGCCGGCCTGGATAATCCATTTACCGCGACCCGCTATCACAGTCTGATGGTGGAAGAAGAAACGTTGCCCGACTGCCTGGAAATCTCCGCTCGAACAGCGGACCAAAACGAATTGATGGGGTTGAGGCACAAACAATTCAAAATCGAAGGCGTCCAGTTCCACCCGGAAAGTTTTCTTACCGAGCAGGGTTATAAAATCCTGGCGAATTTTCTCACGCTTTAGAGTATAATTGTACAAGTGGCGGGTTTCAAGTGAACTCGAAACCTGAAACTCGAAACCCGAAACTAATTGCAAGGAGCAAACATGGAAAAAACTTTGAAAGAAAAAGTAAGTGCATTATTAGAAGACGTTCGTCCAGCCCTTCAAGCCGATGGGGGTGATGTGGAATTGGTCGACGTAGACGATAAGGGCGTGGTTCAGGTAAAATTGCAGGGTGCGTGCGGATGCTGCCCGATGGCCCAGATGACGCTGAAAATGGGGATCGAACGGCATCTGAAATCCAAACTGCCCGAAGTCAAAGAGGTTGTAGCCGTCGCTTCCGCCTCGGAATAATCCGTGGTAGTCGTTGTTTAAAGTTCTTCTCGTTCCGAACCGCAGATTCGTTCGAGAATCCGGTCAAAATCATCCAGGGAGAAGAATTCAATCACGACCTTTCCGGTACCTTTTTTGCGGGCGGGGACGACCTGGACTTTGGTGCTCAGAGAGCGAGACATTTGCTGTTCCAGATCGAGGACGTTGGGGTTTTTCTGGAGGACCCTGGCGGAGGTTTTTCCCGATTTCATTTTGGCCACCAGGGTTTCCGCCTGCCGGACGGATAAACCCAACTGGGCGATTTTAAAGGCGAGTTTGGTTTGTTCTTCGGGATCATCGAGACCAGCCAGGGCGCGGGCGTGTCCCATGGATAACCGGTTGGTCCGCAGAAGGTCCAATACCCCAGGGGAAAGAGCTAGTATTCGCAGATAATTTGTTACGGTGGTGCGATCCTGACCGAGCCGGACGGCGATCTGCTCCGAGGAGAGGCTAAAGGAATCCTGGTAATTTTTATAGGCGCTGGCGCGATCGACGCAATTGAGGTCCTCGCGGTGAATGTTTTCGATGAGGGCGATTTCCAGCATTTGCTGATCGGTGGCTTCGCGGACGACGGCGGGGATGGCAGCCAATTCCAGTTGACGGGCCGCCTCCAATCGCCGCTGGCCCGCGACCAGCTCGTAATGTTCGCCTCGCGGTCTGACCACGATCGGCTGAACGATACCGTGCTGGCGAATGGACTCGACCAGCTCGGAAAGAGCTTGAGGATCGGTTTGAAGCCGCGGCTGAAACGGATTGCCGTCGATACGCGTGAGCGGAATTAACCGGGTCAGGGTTGGAGTGGTGGGCGAATGACCGGCGGCGGCAGGAATGGAAGGCGAAGCGGAATCGTGTGGAGAAATTTTATTCGCCGGTTCCTGAACGCCAATGGGTTCGGTCACGGCCCCCAAAAGAGAGGCCAGTCCACGGCCAAGACGTGGTTTATCTTTACTCATGAGAACTTCGCCATATAATCCATGTATCTCTAATCATCGAGTTTCTGGGCAAAGCCCGTATACTTTAAAAATAGATCCGGAGGCATGACCGGTATTCCCATCGCCTGGGTCTGGTCCTTCAGATCGTTATAAGTTCGCAGACCCTGCGCCGGTTTGGACGTGGTCTCGGAAGGAGCCGTGGTTGCCGCGGGTGCCGTGCCTTCTGCCGGGGGTTGCCCCATGATCACAAAATTGACGGTGGGGGAAAGTTGTTTGGCCACTTTTCCACCGGCGGTGGTGATGATCCCAGAGATTTTCAGGAACGCCGTCGGGTCGATTGTTCCGACATGATAGAGATCGAAATCACCAAAGACAGAAAAATTGAGCGACATATCCCGGTCGTAAACCAGATTGATGAGCAGATCGCCTTTAATAACCGGATTAGCCTGTTGATATTCAACTACTCGAGCCTCGGCCGTCATTTCGCCGACTTTGATAACTTCAAGAACGGCCTTAAGCTTGGGTCGTATTTGCCCCTTCTGGGACTCGGAAACCACACAAAATCGGATTCCCGGATTAATTTGCTGCTGGCGCCCAAGGTTAATGTAAATAACGGGACCGGCGATGTCCAGTATTTCGCCGTCGATCTTTTGCGTCAGTTGCTCCACCGTCATCATGGCGGCGGATCGGACTTCCGTGGGACCACCAGATTCCGTGGTCGCCTTAATTAGAACCTGTAAATTTCGCCGAACCATATCGCGGAGTTCATCGACGTGCTCGTTGAACGTTTTTCCCATTTGCGTCAGCTTGTCCTGTAATTCCTTGCTGACCTGGGTTTTAATCGTCGCGAGCTGCTCGGTATATTCATTTTTGAGGTCGTCGAACGATTTTTGCTGGGCGTCCATCTGGGCCATGAACTGTTTGGTTTTGTTGTCGAAGATGTTTTCCAGTTCTTTGTAACCGGAGGTAATGGTGTCGCGACCTTTCTGGCAGTCGGCCAACTGCTGCTGGGCACCGGCGGTCTCATCCATTTGATCTTTCATGAGCAGTGCCGCCTGCTGAATGGCTCCGATCAAATCGGATTTGGCGATGTCTTTCAACTTTTTAGCGGCGGCCGAGGTTTCCGGTAAACCGGCAATGGCTTTATCGAGTTTTTCCGCGACTTCTTTCGGGGTCGATGCCTTATTGCCCGTCAACAAAATGGCCAGTTGATCCCGTTCATCGAGCAACGCCGCCCCCGCCGATTTCGGTGGTCGGGAACTGGAACCCAAGGCCTTATACGCATCCAGCCTGGAACTGACCCCCATGCCGATGTAAGAATCGAAAAGGCTTTTGTCCTGCTTGGCTTCCTGCGTTACCGTTTCCTGGCGCACAAACAACAGAACCAGCCCGGTCAGCGCCGCCAAAAACAGGACGATAAAAATAATCAGAACAAAAAGCGGTACGGTTCGACCGCCGGAAGGTTGAACTGCCATAATTTCGAACTCCTTTTGAATACAGGCATCTGTAATGTCCGGTTACAGCAAGCACCGGTTATGCGTAAGGTTAAATTCATTACCGGCGGTAGTCAAGGGAAAAAAACAGCAGGCATCCGGTAGCATAAAAGAGATGCGACCGTAAGGGAGCCGGGGTCGGGCTAAACCGTTGCCGGTCGCATTTCGGATTCTCGCTGCTGGGGAACAAATGTTCCGAGGTCTTCCCCGAAGCGGACGAGCCTTGCGCTGTTAAAGATCACGACTACGGAGCCGAGGGTATGTAAAAGAACTCCGGTGATCGGTCCGATTTCGCCCAGGATGGCGAGCAGGAGCATGACGCAGATAAAGAGCACTCCGAAACCAAGATTCAACCAGACGATCCTGGTCACAGCGCGGGACAGCCTGATGAGGAACGGAAGTTTGCTCAGGTCGCTGCTCAACAGGGCAATCGAAGCACTATGTATGGCCACGTCCGACCCGGCGGCACCCATGGCCACTCCGAGGTCTCCTGCGGCCAAGGCCGGGGCGTCGTTGACCCCGTCGCCGACCACGATCACCTTATGCCCGCTTTGTTTAAGTTCGGCAACCAGATTGAGTTTTTCCTGTGGTAAAACTTCTGCCTGGACTTCATCGCATCCCATTTCCGCCGCCACCCTTCGGGCGACTGACCATCGGTCACCCGTGACCATAGCCAACCGCTTGATTCCCAATTGATGCAGTTCGCTGATGGCGGACTTGGCCTCCGGACGGACCCGATCTTCCAATCCGATCCAACCGATGCATCGGCCGTTTCGGCTGACGTATAAAACGCTGATACCTTCCGGTTCGGCGAATTCTTCGGATTTCATCGACGCAAAATCGATATTCTGGCTTTCCAGCCATTTTCGCCGGCCCACCATGACCAAATCGGAATTGAGCTTGCCCTTGACGCCCAAGCCTGGAATTTCGACAAAGTCGTTCGGTTCGGTGAGATTGATTTTTGCCTTGTGGGCCACTTCAGCGACGGCTTTGGCGACCGGATGTTTGCTTCGATGCTCCAGTCCGGCCGCCACGGCCAGAAGGTCCGCGGGATCAATATTCGCCGCTGGTTTGAGTCTTGTTACCGTCAATTCCCCGGTGGTCAGGGTTCCCGTCTTATCCAAAACGACCGCCGTCATGGTTCGTGCCGCCTCCAGATCGGTGACGGATTTAATCAGAATTCCCAGCCGGGCCGCGCAGGCCAATCCCGCCACCATCGCAGTAGGAGTGGCCAAAATGAGGGCACAGGGACAGGCCACGATCAAGATGGTAATGACCGTGGTCATTTCATGCGTAAAGACCAGAACGATCCCCGCCAGCATCAGTATGGTAGGAACATACCAGTGTGCGTACTGATCGATCAGTCGCATAATCGGTATTTTGGTTCCTTCTGCCTGGAGTATCAATTTCTGCACCTGACCGAGGGTCGTATCGGCTCCGACACGGGTTACACGGATATCCATTGAACCATTCAGGTTGATCGTCCCGGAAAAGACTTCGTCGTTCGGATGCTTGTCCACCGGCAGTGATTCCCCTGTGATGCTGGCCTGGCTGACGCTCGATTCGCCGGTCTTGACCTGCCCGTCTGCGGGAATATTGTCGCCGGGACGAACGCGAACGATATCACCGAGTTTCAATTCCTTTACAGAGACTTCGCGCTCTTTTCCCGTTTGAGGATCGAGCAGGTGCGCGGTTTTTGGCGATAGCCGAATCAGCGATTCGATCGACGCCCTGGCTCCCAGTGCTGTGCGTTTTTCGATCAGGTTGGACAAATGGAAGAAGAAGGAGACCACCGCGGCGGTTTGGTAATCGCCAATGGCAAAGGCGGCCACCACGGCGATGGCAACCAGGACATCCAGATTGGCCTCTCCCTTGAAGGCGGCCTCCAGAGCCTCCAGAAGAATGGGCAAGCCCAGCAGAATTGCTCCCAACATGGCGAGAATGGTGCTGTAGATCGGATCCCCATAGAACCATCCTGCCAAATAAGAATTCAATGCCAGCATTCCGCCCATCATCGTGCCGATCAGAAGGGACGAGGCCCGCCCCGTTTCCGCTTGAAGGGAATGACCACCGAAATAATCGTGTACGTTTGCCATCGATCTTTTTTCCTTAAAAACAGGCCGCCGAATACTACTTATTATTTACTTACGTTTGAAAACCTGCCAAAGTTCTTAATTCGTGCTATCCGCAAATAATAAACACTGAATTATACCGTCGATTATGCGGGGATACAACTTCTGATCCGATTTAGGATACATTAAAGTTTTGGTAACCGTTCCGCCCCCCTACGTCATTGTGCCACGGCTGGCCTGTCCAGCCGTGTCTTCAGAGCACGGTCGGACAAGCCGACCGTGGCACAATGGCCATGCCACCCAAATAATTTTTACCTGTTGGGAGCGACAGGAGCGGGAAGGCTGGTCGGTTGGTTGCTCGTCGCCTGGGTTGTCGGCTGTTGGACTTGTTCGACGGCATTGAATCCTGTGAGCGGTCCTGTGTGTGAATCGTAGAGCACCAGGATTCCCAGCCAGAGCTGGAAGGCTACGAACAGCAACAGGATACCGATGAGAATATCTTTCAGGAGACAGCGCTTTCGAGAGAAATGAACAACGATGGCAAGAATGATAGCCAGAAGGATAATGCTAACCCCTGCGATCACGTGCAGGAGCAATCGGTGATGGTCCGCCTGTTGCAGCATTTCCATGTTTTCTTTGAACGCCTTGACGGTAAATCCGTCCATGACGGACCACGCCCCAGCCAGGGCAGTACCGATGCCGGACAGCAACGCTAATAGCCAAAAAATGCAAGGGGAACATGCACACTCACAGCAGTCTTTTACAGGCTCCGCGATTGGAAACGCGGAAGGGGTTTTAGATACAGAGGTTATCGGCAAATCGCAGGATTCATTCCAGCGTCGGAAGGTCAGACCCAAAGCGGCGATCACAAAGGCCACTGTCAGACCAGCTAAGACGAGGTGGAGTTGAAGCGGTTGGATATACCAGAGGATACCGGTGCTGGGTTCTCCAGGCGGAGTTGAAAGGAGAGTTTGTCCTGCTCGCAGGACGCCGGGATTGACGGCGGTGCCGTAACGATAGACAGCTTCTCCACCATGCCAGGCGCCGGCGAACATAAGACCCATTCCCACCAGCAGCGCAATAAGCAACGGCACGTAGATTTTTTTCCGCCATTGATCGGAACCTCCGAGCCATAACACGATAACCAGCAGAAAAATAACGACGGCGATGCTGTTATACCAGATATGGTCTTTCATCAAACTCCACTGGGCATCGGACCAGAGGCTTTGGCTAAGAACGGTGTGCCATTTAAGATCGGGATCGAGGGCTCCGGGGGCGACCACGCCGCGAAAGGCATAGATTCCGGCGGTGAGGGTGATCACCGACAGCAGTCCGCCTACCATAACCATCCAACGTCCCGTGGTTCGGCACCGCTCACATGGGCGGATGAGGTTGGCTAATTCGATTAGAACCCCAAGCGTGAGCAGAGCCAAGGGAAAATGAATAAACAGAACGTGCCAGTTCGGACTGATAAAACTTTGTTCCATGATGATCACTCCTAAATATTCCGATAAAAAAAATGCCCCAACGGAACTATTCTAAATATAAATTCCCGAAGTGTCAAAATCAAAACAAAATGAAGAAATAAAAAATGGTAACCGTCCAGGCCCCATTGAAAATTGTCATTGCGAGGCCGCGCAGCGGGCGCGGCAATCTCGTCCCTTAGCCGAAGGAATGAGATTGCTTCGTCGCTGCGCTCCTCCTAAGGAACTGATGTTTTGGGGTGGCATGGGCAAGTCTTCTTGCCCGTGTCTTCCATGCGTGGATTGGGAAAAAAGACACGGGCAATCGGAATTGCCCATGCCACCCAGTTCGTTGTGAATATCGCTGGCGGAGCCGGTTAGATGCTCGCAATGACGGTGCCTGAACGGTTACAAAAAAATGTTACCCGCCGCGGTAGGCGGTTTCATACATGGCCAGGATGTTTTCAATCGGTGCATCAATTTGTATATAGGTGTGTCCCGGTCCTACGATGTATCCGCCGTCCTTACCCAGGACACGGATTAATCGCCTGACCTCGTCGGCCACCTGCAGGGGCGTTCCCTTGCATAAGACTTCCTGCAAATCCACTCCGCCGTAGAAGCAAAGGTCTTTTCCAAAATCGCGTTTGAGGCCTTCGGGATCCATTCCTTCGGCTCGGGTTTGAATCGGCTCGAGCATATCCACTCCGGCGTCGATGATCATCGGCAAAAGGGGACGCACCGCACCGCAGCAATGAAGGAGGAACTTTTTATTATGTTTATGCGTTTTTTCCACCACTTTTTTCAGATACGGGGTTACGAATTTTTTAAAAGTATCGGGGCTGAAAAGCGGCCCTCGCTGCGAGCAGTAATCGTCGGCCATGTAAACGATATCGATTCCCTGGCCGTGCTTTTCCAGCATGATATCGAGGAAGGTGAGGATTCGTTCCGTGACCGTTTGGATCAAGCGATCGGCGTAATCCTGTCGGATGGCGAAATCAATCAGGAGGTCTTCCAGGCCACGGACGAACGACGCGATGAAATACGATCCCCAGGTGAAAACGCCGATGATGGCGAGATCTTTGTGGGCGTCGGCCTCGGGGACAAAATGCGAAAATCCCAGGGCTCCATCTTTCGGCCAGGGATATTTTTTGATATCGTCGATTTCATCTTTGCCCGCCAGAGGACTGTAACAGAGTTCGTCATACGTTCCACCGGAATAATTGGTCACTCGCGTTTTGTAACCCCAGAGAGCGGTTTTTTCGTTTTTTTTGCTCTCTTCGTCGCTGTACATGAAATTTTTTGGCAGGATCATCCACGTATCAACGTTGAGCCGGTCGAAGAGTTCTTCCCTGGATTTTGTGCCAAGATATTTGTGAAGTGCGTCGTAAACTTCCTTTTCCGCGTCAAACGTAATCGGCGTCCGATCAGCCACGCGATGATTGACCGCAGCCATGATTCGCTCTTTAGATGTAACCATTACCATTCTCCGATTTTGTGATGTAAAGTTTGTCCCAGTATATATTTTTTGCAGGCATCGGTAAAATGAATAATTCATGCCTTTGATTTAGTTCCTTGATTTAATACAATACTGTGTAACCTTATTTATGAAATACCGTACCAAGAAAATTTATTTAGCTTGTTTTACCATTTTGGAACTCCTGGTAGTAATCGGGATCATTGCCCTGCTTGTCGCTCTTTTGATTCCCGCCTTAAGTGGGGTTAGAAAGCAAAGCGGATTACTGAAATGTCAGAGCAATCTTATCACTCTGTATAAAGGATTTTTGATTTTCTCGACCGACCATGACGATTATCTTCCTGGAAATTATTATACCAGAAATGAGTCGGAATACTGGAAAACCGATTGGCTTTCAGGGCAGGGTTCGCTTCCGGATACCGGAGTCAATCCGGACCCCGCCACCATCGACGCGGCGTTTTCGGCCACTCCTGAGAAAGGAACTCTTTTCCCTTATATTGGAAAGCAACCTGGGATCCTTCGCTGCCCGAATATTCCCCAGGGTCCTTTCGGACAGGGAAAAGGCAGTAACGGGAAGTTCGATTATTCGGTAGTCGGAATCTTCGCGGGGGCGAAGATCGATAAAATTGACAGTCTTGCGCGATTCAAAAATCCACAGACAAATGGCTACGAAAGTCACGCGACCCCTCTCGTCCTGGAAGAATATCCCGAAAACCATATCAATAATAAATACGTCGAGGGTTGCCACGGGCATATCGACAAATTCAGCAGGATTCATACCGAAGGCAGCCCCTACGTTTCTTGTGATGGAAGCATCCATTCGTTCTCGCCGCCGCCCGATGCCACGTTTTGGAACTGGGAACTTCTTACCCCCAGCGGGGTGTGGTGGACCCAGTTTACGGATTTTCAAAATAAAAAGTATGGGCTGGTCTGGGGTGAATGGAATCGAAAATGAATAATTCCTGCCTTTGATTTACTTCACGAATTTAATACAATATGTATTAAATTGTGATAAAGGATACGTAACAAGATGCCGGAAAATATGGATATGCCGCTGGTTGGCCGGGAGAAGGTTAATCAGTATAATCGGCAGTTGATTTTAAGCTTGTTTAAAGGCGGTAAGACGCTGGCTCGGCGCGACATCGTCGCCCTAACCGGGATGCGCCAGGGGACGATGCAAGTCCATGTGGAAAGTTTGCTCAAAGAAAAAATCCTTGTCGAAACGGGTCCGGGTTCATCTAAGGCCGGTCGTCGTCCGACGCTTTTGGAGATTAATCCCCGGCGGTATTTCATCGTGGGCGGTTATCTTCAACCGGAAAATGTTCACTTGGTTCTTTCCGATCTGCTTGGGCACATCCTCTCACATCATACGGAACATCCCACGGTGGAGGAAGATCGAAGCCATCTGCTTTTGGCCTTGGGGCGCGGACTGATTCATTTGATAGAAGATAAATGCCGTCGGCAGGATATTCTGGGAATCGCGTTGGGGGCTGTCGGGCGAGTAGACGTAAAAGAACAGACCCTGACCGAGACGCATTTCGGGAGGTGGTGGAAAGGAATCGAACTTGGCCGATATATTCGGGGTCAGTTTGGGTGCACTTCCTGGGTGGAAAATGATATTCATCTGGCCACGTTGGCCGAGGCGAGATTCGGGGTTTCCCGGGACGTCAATCATTTCCTGTTTGTGAGTATTGAAAATCAACTGCAGGTGGGTGTGATGGTCGACGGCAGGGTTTATAGCGGTTTCAAAGGAGTGGCGGGTAAACTGGGTCACGTTTGCGTCGATCCTGGGGGGCCGTTGTGCGGGTGTGGAAATCGCGGGTGTCTGAAGATGTTGGCCTCGAATGACGCGCTGATTGATTTTTATCGAAAACTGGTGGGCAAGGATAAATTAAAGGTCAGCGTGGAAGAGATTGTTACATATGCCAGGGACGGTCAGACGGCGGCGAAATATGCGTTGGAACAGGTGGCGAAATGGCTGGGATTGGGATTGGCGAATTTGGCGAATATTTTTAATCCGGAAAAGATCGTTCTTTCCGGGCAGATTTCATTGGCGGGTGAATTATTTTTGGAAACCCTGACCGGGGTCATCACAGAGCGCACGACCCCGCCCACCAATCAGTTGCGGGTTGAATGGTCGCAGCTGGCGGACCAGGGAATCCCCATGGGAGCGATTGCTCTGGCGCTGGATGAATTCTTTGCGCTTCCGGTCCTGGAGTCGCCGATTTTGCTGGCGGAAGAATGACTAAAGAAACTGTTCAGGATGAAGTGGTTTGCCTATCGCGGCGAGAGTTTTCCGAGACTTCGCAGGTGCTGGTTTTTATTTCGCGATCTCATGGGAAAATCTCCCTGCTGGCGAAAGGGAGCAAACGCCCTCGCGGGAAAACGGCGGGAGGAATCGATCTTCTGGATACCGGTCAGGCTGATTTTATTATCAGCTCGGAAGGTTTGGGACTGTTGAAGGAATTTTTACCGGGCAAACCCTGGCTGGCGATTCGAAAAAATATCAAAAAATGGTACGCTGCGCTGTATGCGGTGGAAGTGGTGAATATTTCCACTAAGGAACTGGAGCCGATCAAGGAAATCTTTGATCTGTTGACCGATTCTTTGGATTGCCTTTCCGCGGCGGGTTCGGATTTGGAGCTGGCGGAGATTTTGGTTAACACGCTGATGCGTCTGCTTTCCGCGATCGGATATCGACCCGAACTTCAGCGATGCGTCAACTGCAAGCGACAAATGACACCTTCGGACTGGCTATTTTTCAGCGCGTCGGGCGGCGGGGTGGTCTGCCGGGACTGCGAACCTGGGATATTGGAAAAAATCCGTTTCGAGCATCGGGCATGGTATTTTTTGCTCGGCAAAGTCCATGACCTTATCTCGGCGTCCAAAGCGTTCGATATATTAAATTACATGCTCCGGGAGCATTTGGGAAAAACACCGGCGATGGCCTCTTATTGCCGGGGAATTTTCTTGATGGATCGTAAATCGCCGGAAAAAACAATTACAAAAATGTAAACCAGGCGGAACACCTTTACAAATATGTAAAGAAATTCAGAAGGAACAAAATTGTAGATTTTCATAATAAACCTTGAAATAAGACGTTATGGATGTCATTTTAAGTGGCACGATACTTGCGTTAGGTTGAAGCTAAATCGTTGACGGGCGTGTTGCCCGATGATGAGCGATAACGCATTCAAACTACTTTGTAAAATAAAGGAGTAATTAAATGGCCAAGATTGCAGAAGGTCCGTTGCAGTGCAAAACGGCAAAGGATGTACTGGACGCGTGCAAAAAGAACAATGTAAAATTTATTCGATTGTGGTTTACCGACGTTCTGGGAATGTTGAAAAGTTTCGCGATCACCCCGGGCGAATTGCCGGACGCGATGAAGGACGGAATGGGATTTGATGGGTCGAGTATTGAAGGGTATGCCCGGATTTTTGAAAGCGATATGATCGCTTTGCCGGACCCGAAAACGTTTCAACTGCTGCCCTGGCGGGCCGGCGACGGTATCGCCGTCGCGCGAATGTTTGCCGACGTTCAGAAACCCGGCGGAGAACCTTATGTGGGCGATCCTCGCGGGGCACTGCGTCGGATGCTCGGAAAGGCCGCCAAGATGGGTTACGATCATTTTTATGTCGGTCCCGAATTGGAGTTTTTCTATTTTAAAGCTTCCAATAATCCGGAACCGCTGGACGCGGGCGGATATTTCGATTTAACCCCCCTGGACGTGGCCAGCGACCTTCGCCGCGAGACGGTGTTGTCGCTTGAAGCCATGGGGATCAAGGTGGAATATTCTCACCACGAGGTAGCTCCTTCGCAGCATGAAATTGATCTGCGGTTTTGCGATGCCATGCAAATGGCGGATGCCGCCATGACTTACCGCCTGGTGGTCAAGGAGGTGGCGATGGCCAACGGAGTGTACGCCACGTTTATGCCCAAGCCGCTCTTCGGCCAAAACGGAAGCGGAATGCACGTTCACCAATCGCTGTTTAGAGGCGAGAAGAACGCGTTTTATGATGGAAAGGATCCGCTGAATCTTTCCAAAGACGCCAAGCATTATATCGCGGGTATTTTACGATACCTGCCGGAAATTTGCCTGGTCCTTAGCCAGTGGGTCAACTCGTACAAACGATTGGTCCCCGGTTACGAGGCTCCGGTTTACCTGAGCTGGGCACGGCGAAATCGGTCGGCGCTGGTTCGCGTTCCCGAATACAAACCGGGTAAGGAAAAAGCGACGCGGATCGAAGTGCGGTCTCCAGACCCGGCTTGCAACCCGTATCTGGCCTTTGCCGCCATGCTGGCAGCGGGTTTGGCGGGAATTAAAGGTAAATTTGAACTGGCCGATCCGGTGGAAGAGGATATTTTTGAAATGACCCCCAATGAACGCGAAAAACGAGGTATCGCCACACTGCCGGGTTCGCTCGGAGAAGCCATTTTGTTGGCGGAAAAGAGCGAACTGCTCAAAGAGGCTCTCGGCGAGCATATTTTCAACAAACTCATCGAAAACAAGAAGATCGAATGGGATCGCTATCGCACCTTTGTGACCGATTACGAGATAGATCGGTATCTGTCGATCCTGTAAGCATAACGAATAGGCAGAAATGATGATAAAGCCCGCGGAACCCGTATTCCGCGGGCTTTTCATGATCCCAGTTGAGCCGCCGGCTAAACTGGGATAAATTTTGATAAAGCCGCAACCGTCTTGTCTAAACTATGTGAATTCCGTTGGGCGGTGCGGATATTCCAGCCATGATAAACAAAATCAACCAGCCTACCGTTATAGTTTGGGCCGGTTTTTGCGGTGCTTCTTTCCCGAGGAATAATATCGTTTTTCAAAGTTGTTTTAGGTGATTTCCGGACCAGATCGATCAAAAACTGTTTGGGATCACCGATATTCTCAACGTCAGCGGGTATTAGAGTTTCTCTGATCCTGATAAACTTTGCAAATCCATTCCGATCAGCGAGCAGCCAAGATTCAACTTCCCGGACAGCTATTCTAAAAATCAAATTATGGTTCTTCTGACCCGAAAACCATTCATTAATCAGAACCGGCGGGCAATCGCTTTTATCAAGATCGGTCAACACCAAAAAAGGAGTTCCTTTGGCGGCGTTGTTAAACCCCATGATCCTACTCTTAATATAACCAAAACCCCCGTGGCCGTAACAGGCACCCACGGCAAAGCGTTTTCCGGAAACCTCCAGAAGTTTTCTCAACACCGCTTCGCTCAGAGAATCTTCAACGACTAGGTTGATAGGGATTTCATTCATTTAAACACAAACTCCAGTTGATGAATATTGGAAGGTGCGGTGCGAGGCAAGGCCGCCTCACCAATACTCATCCCGCTTTCCAGTAAATCCCAAACTTCCAATATGGAAGAAGCCAACTGAACTTTGGTTCCCTCATGACTGGGCGTAAGAAGTATGACTTCCTCTCCTCCAATCCCTTTATCCGATAATAGATCAAAGCTATGGGTACTCACAATTACCTGCCTTTTTCTCTGTTTCTGTAATTTATGAATGATTGGAGCTAATTTTTGCACAATGCCAGCGTTCAAAGATAATTCCGGTTCCTCCAGCAACAAAAGGGATTCGCCCTCCAGGAGAGACCAAAAAAAACCGATCAACCGCAAGGTTCCATCCGAAAATTGATCTTCACGCTGTTTTCCGGCTTTGGGTCGCCAGTGTTCGTAAACGGCCTCCAAATGGGGAATGCCCATTTCATCCTTTACGTGCTTCAGTTCCTTCAACTGTGGTACCGCTTTCCGCAAAACTTCCTCGATCTTTTTTAATCTTGCCTTCCTGGTTTTCTCCGGTGTTTTCGTCACCCGCTCTAAAAAATTTCTGCCGAAGGGATCATCCGACATATTTGGTCCCGCAAATGCTTCAGGAAACCGCAAAAGCTGGGGCACCAGATGCAGGTATAATATGGATACGAAAAACCTGTGAATATCCCGAAACCTTTCATTGGCATTGATTTGCTCAAGATGCGTCTGCGTTAATCGTTCTTTGTCTTTTTCATCGTCGGAATCTGGACGATTGAGAATTTGTTCATTCCCCTTCCAAACTCGCTCATAAACAAGGTATGGTTTGCGGAATCCCCGCACGTCTTGTTTAATTCCTATAGCATATTTCCACACGGGTTCTTGCTCTGGTTTCTCGGCAAGGTGAATTTCAATTTCAACATCCGGATATCTTCGAGCCGATAAGGATCGAATTTTAGATATCCCGCCCCGGTCATTGACTGCTTTTTGTAAACCGCCACCCGGTTTGGCAATATCCCTCAAGAAACGAAACACATCCAGAAAATTGGATTTTCCACAAGCATTCGGACCAACAATAAAAACTCGCGGCCCCATTTCAGTTTCCGCGAGACGAAAATTCCGCCAGTTTACCAATTTTATATACGAGATGATCATTTATGAAATCTCCATAATATTTTACTGATTATCCATCACTACAATCCAAACACGTAGAACATCGCGGTAAAGAGACAATCGGTGGCGATGAGGGCGACGATGCTGAGGACTACGGTTTGGGTGGTTGCTTTTCCGACTCCGACGGCTCCGCCGGAGACTCGTAAACCCAGATGGCAGGCGATCATGCTGATGAGCAGACCGAAGATTCCCGCTTTGACCAGGCCTGTAAGGAAATCCTTCATCACCAGGGCTTCCTGCGTATTCTGCATGTATAACTGGGCGTCGATCCCGAGGATCCATACGCTGGTGGCAAACCCGCCGAAGACGCCTACCACGTCGGAGATTACTGTCAGGCAGACCATCATGAAGATCGTGGCAATTACTCTGGGGACGACCAAAAAGTTGATCGGGTTCAGGGCGTGGGCGCGAAGAGCTTTGATTTCCTCGGATTCCACCATCGCGCCCAATTCGGCGGCGATGGAGGCGCCGGCAAAACCAGACAGGACGACGGCGGTGATTAATGGGCCTAGTTCGCGGAAAATGGAAATACCGATTATGTTGGCAACCTTGTCCAATTGACCATAATTATCCAGGGTCGGAGCCATCTGGAGGACGAGAATAATCCCGATAAAAATTTGCACCAAAGCGATGATAGGAATGCTTCGCACTCCGACCCGGACCATCTGGGCGACAAGTGCCTGCCGGCGAAAATAGACTTTTGCCCGAATCATGCTCATCAAAACCCACCAGAGAATTTGACCCAGGAGAACGGCTATCCCGCCGGTGAATTTAATTCCTCCGGCAAGGCTGTCGTAAGCGTGGAACACTGCCCGGCCGATCAGCGTTATCGCCTGCACGAGAAGTGAGGATTTTTTGAAGGCTTGTTCATTCATGATCAAATGCCTGCTGAATGGTAAACAGATCGGTTAATCTGGCGATCTCAAAAATGCTGCGGACGCGATGTTGCAACCCGAAAAGGACAAGTTTGCCGTTATATTTTTTCACCCGCTGCAGCGCCTCTACGAGGGTGGCCAGTCCGGAGGAATCCATGTAAGGCACCCCAGTTAAATCGACACCGATTACCGGAACTTTTTGGGTCGTCAGCTCAAGGAGAACGACGCGGACGTCGGGTGAGCGATATAAGTCGATATCATTAAGAAGCTTAATCACCGCCTGGTCAGTTTGAAGATCGATGTTCTGTACGGGTCCGGTTTCATTGGTCATATCGTGAATACTCATTTCCCTGCCTCCTGTGTCGGGACAATATATTTCAACATCGTCAGCTCCATTCCTCCTTCGGGCACGCATCGGTAGTTCACGTCGTCCATAACCGTTTTAATAATATGGACACCCAGTCCGCCCGGCCTGACTTCACTTAAGCTTCGGCTTTTGATGCATTCCAAATCGACGTGCCGACCGAAATCACGAATAACGATTTTCAGTGCCCGCCCGGGTCGGCCATTGTCCGCCACCATATCCAGAGTGATATTAATAAACTGGTTGGAATTTCCGTCGTAAGCGTGCTTGATGACGTTGGCCAGGGCTTCATTGACCGCCAGCCCCGCCTGGTCAGACTGCTCACGGGTAAACCCGTTTCGTTCGCCAAAGGCTTCGACAGCCGTCCGAACCGCTCCGATGTTCGACGGGTCGGAGATAATTGTCATCTTGATCGGATCGGGCATGGTCGTTCTTATATGCTCCCAAAAGAGTTATATTTTTCATGGATATATTGGCCAGATGTTTCGCTGCGCTCAACATGACCCAAGTAGGGGCGGGGCTTGCTCCGCCCTCTTCAAGACACGGGCAAGAATACTTGCCCATGCCACACATGTTATCACTTTTGTAAAGTTGCTTCTACTTTTTCCTGGTCGCTTGTTCTTTCATCCACTGCCGCCACTGTTGCACGGCCTTGGCACGGACATAAGGCGGATCGAAACATCGGTAGCCAAAATCCTGGCCGGTAATCTGTTTCAGGGATTCGATCGCGGCCACACGGACGGCTTCATCTTCGTCTTCCAGCCGGTCCACGAGTAGAGGAATCGCCCGTTTATCTTTTGAATTGCCCGCGTAAATGACCGCCTTCATCCTGATACACGGGTCCGGCGACTGGATATCACGGGTATAGTTTGCCATTCCCAATGATCGGATCGAACAGCCGGAGGTAAAGAAAACGACAAACATTCCCGCCGCCAAAATCAGAACCCAACCTGTGATCTTTTTAACTTTCATCATATTGAAGTGCTCGTGAAAGCCTATTTTAAAGAAAAAGAAAACTTTTTCAACATATCCTTCTTGATTTAATTTTAAAATTAATGTATCATTTTTGTTTGCGGGACGTTTCGTCGCGGTATGATCTGCGGCGGGGCGAACACTTTTTAAACGGTGACCGCACAGGTTTTTAAAAAACGTCCGGGATGGACCCGGTCGGCCTGAGATAACCTTGGCCACCTATTGGAAAGGATAAAAGCCATGGGTAAAGGTACATGTAAAGGGGCTGAGATTCTTTATCAATCACTTCTCGACGAGGGAGTCGAGTACGTGTTCGGTTATACCGGAGCGGCGGTCCTGCCGATTTTGGATCAAATATACCAGGCACACCTCACGAACGTTAACCCGTCAATTGAAAGGATAAAAAACATGGGAAAAGCGAAACATACAGCCATTACTATCGGAGAAAATATCCCGGCTTCGCCTTTAGACCAAGCTGATCGAGTCTGGAAAGGCGCGGAAGTTCTTCATCAGTGCCTTCTGGACGAAAAGGTCGAGCACATGTTCGGATACACGGGCGGCTCGGTGTTGCCGATTTTCGATCAGCTTTACAAATCGCCAATCAACTTTATATTGACCCGGCACGAGCAGGGAGGAGCTCACGCAGCCGATGCCTACGCCCGTGCCACGGGAAAGGTTGGGGTGGTCTTGGCCACATCTGGACCCGGGGCGACGAATCTTGTGACCGGCCTTGCCACTGCGCACATGGATAGCATTCCCGTGGTGGCTATTACCGGACAGGTTCGATCCAATCTCATCGGTAACGACGCTTTTCAGGAAGCGGATATGATCGGTATTACCCGGCCATGCACCAAGCATAATATTCTGGTGCGGGATATTCGCGATCTTGGCCGAATCGTCAAGGAGTGTTTTCATATCGCCCGAAGCGGCCGGCCCGGTCCGGTGCTGGTCGATATTCCCGTGGATATTTCCAGCGGGCAAATTCAGGGTCCGATCGACACCAAAATGCAGATTCCGGGATATCGACCTCGGTTCAAGGGTCATCTGCGTCAAATTCAACTGGCCGCCGACACGATTAATCAATCCAAACGCCCCGTGCTTTACGTGGGCGGCGGGGTGATTATTTCCAACGCGAGCGACCTGCTTCGCCAATTGGCGATCAAGGCGAACATTCCCGTAACCACCACGCTGATGGGATTGGGCGCGTTCGATGAAAATCATCCGCTGGCGCTTAAGATGCTCGGTATGCACGGAACCGCGTATGCCAATTTCGCCGTGCAGGAATGCGATCTTCTCATTGCCATCGGTTCCCGGTTCGACGACCGCGTTACCGGCACGGTTGATACATTCGCTCCGCACGCGAAGATTATTCATATCGATATCGATCCGGCGTCGATTTCCAAAAATGTGCGGGTCGATATTCCAGTGGTCGGCGATGCCGCGGAAATTCTCGGCCAACTGGTGAATCTGGTCAAGCCGGTCGATCGATCCGGGTGGCTTACACAGATCGACGAGTGGAAACAAAAATATCCGCTGCGGTACGACACGGACTCGGCCAATATCAAACCCCAGCATGTTATCCAGGCCCTCGGGCGAATCGCCGACGGCAAGGCAATCGTAACCACCGGAGTGGGTCAGCACCAGATGTGGGCAGCCCAGTTTTTCCAATACAATCAGCCGCGACAGCTCATCACTTCCGGAGGGTTGGGAACGATGGGTTTCGGTCTGCCCGCAGCCATCGGGGCCCAGATCGGACGGCCTGACAAAATGGTCATCGATATCGACGGAGACGCCAGCTTTTCCATGACGCTGATGGAACTGGCTACGATCGCTCAATATAAACTGCCTATCAAAATCGCGGTGATCCGAAATACATTCCAGGGAATGGTTCGTCAATGGCAGGAGATGTTTTATGGAAAGCGATATTCGCAAACCCAAATGTATCTGCCCGACTTTCTCAAAATCGCGGAAGGGTTCGGAATCAAAGCCGTCGGGATCACCGATAAAAATCAGGTCGAGGACGTGATCGCGGAAAGCTTAAAATATCCCGGACCTATTTTGATGGATTTTAAAGTCGAGCCGGAGGAAAACGTTTATCCTATGGTGGCTCCATCCAAGAGTCTGCATGAAATGGAATTGGGACGGTTGGCGTAAGAAAAAATATCAAGGAGACATACTAATGAACGAAAATAAAACTGTGCTTGGAGTGCTTGTTGAGAACCGGCCTGGTGTTCTGGCCCATGTGGCTGGGATGTTTGCCGCGCGTGGGTTTAATATTGATTCTCTGGTGGTCGGCCGCACGGAAGACCCGACGGTTTCGCGGATGATTATTGTCACCAGCGGGGATGAGGCGACGCTGGAGCAGATACGCAAACAACTGGCGAAAATCGTCACGGTGGTCAAGGTGCGGAACTACTCGGAGCAGGAATGCGTGGAGCGCGACCTGCTGCTGATCCAGGTCCACTGTCCACCCGACAAACGAACCGAGCTTGGTGAACTGGCCACGGTTTTTCGCGGTACGGTTGTCGATGTCGGTCCAAAGACGATTACGATCCAACTGACGGGGCCGGAAAAGAAAATCGAGGCTTTTATAGAACTCTGCCGGCCTTATGGAATCCTGCAGTTGGCGAGAACCGGTGTTATCGCCGTTCCCCGGACCGAACAACCAAAAACGCAACCGGTTGGACAGGAATAATCAGCCTGCGTTGAGTGGGCCTGTCTTAATAATTTTGTGCCACGGCTGGCTTGTCCAGCCGTGTCTTATAAAGAGCACGGTCGGACAAGCCGACCGTGGCACACCTGAAAAGACGCATACAGCCAAAAAAATAAGGGCAATTAGAACATCAGACATGAGATCGCCTCCCCCCTTCCGGAAGACAAGAACCCCCGATTACCATCGGGGGCTGGTTAGTATACGAATTATTTATTGGGTAAATAAATCGTCTGGCCGTCTCGGAGATTCCTGGGGTTATTATTTACCTTGGACTTGTTGAGTTCATAAATTTCTTTCCATCTCGATGCGGAACCCAACTGCTGCCCGGCAATGCTGTAAAATGTCTCGCCCGACTTTACCTTGTAGGTTTTGTGTTTACTCTTATCAGAGTTACTGGGAAGACTTTCCGAAACATGGACACGAGGGGATGGTGGAATCGTCAGCTTCATCCCTGTTCGCAGGGCGTCTGGATTAATATTACGGTTGGCTTTGGCGATAGTCCGCCATAACTCACCGCGGCCATAGTATTTTTCGGCAATTTGAAATAATTTTTCACCGGGTTTGACGACATGGACCGTGGCCGGCGCCGGCTCACTGACGGGGGTTGATTTTTCCGCGATGGTATTGATGTCAATCCTGGCCGGTTGATTCGGAGTGATCGTGGCGGGTCTGCTCGCGGTGCCGCCGCTTAATCGATTTAAGTCTATTTTCAGAATCGTTTTATTCTTTTCGGTTCCAGCCGGAGTTTCCTGCGATACTCCGGTCTCGCTGGGTTGCGTGGCGGGCGACATGCTTTCCGCCGGTTTTATCGTAACCGACTCTTTTCCGGGTCCGAGGGGCAGGGGTAAATCGTCGGTTTGCGGAGCCACCGTATGCACCAGTGGTTTGGAAGGAGTCAATTCATAGTTTGGTTCACCGCCCTTACCGAAAAAATAAGTTGCCGCGCCGATCACCGCCACCAAAACGACCACAACCGTCAGTTTTACTTCCGTACGCATGATTATGCACCTCGATTTACATTTTTATCCACCGCGACATCTGCTGCGCCCTTGTAACCAAAGGCGCCCTTCATTCCCAGCAGAAGAGGCGAGGCAATGGCCACGGAGGAATAACAGCCAAAGAACGAACCCAGGAGCATGACGTAACAGAACCCCTGTGCCCCTTCGCCGCCGAAGATGTACATGATAATCATAACCATCAACACTGTGGACGAAGTCAAAACGGTTCGAGACAATGTTTGATTGATCGAGTTGTTGATGATGGTGGGAGTCATTTCCTTGAGTCTGCCCTGGTTTTCACGAATTCGATCGAACACGATAATCGTGTCATTGACGGAATACCCGATGAGTGTCAAAAATGCCGCAACGATGGTCAGGTTCAATTTAAAGTCATGAACCAAAAGTGCCTGACCGATGCTCGTGTTGGCCACCCATGCGGAAATCATGACAAATCCGAGGCATGTTATAATATCGTGCAGGGTGGCGATATTGGCGGCGATCCCATGCTGCAGAGTTCCGAATCGCACCCACAAATAGAAGGTAACGGCGGCAAATGACATCAGGAGCGCGAGCAACGCCGCCAGTTTTGTCTGCCGAGCCACCTGTGCGGCGAATTGAGTCACTTTTTGCAACTCACTCGTTCGGGAGAGTGATGCTCCGAGGAGTTTGAGTTCCGGGGTAACCAGAGTGGATCGCCAGGCGGCTTCGTCTTCTTCGTAATTGGCGCTGGGATCGGCCACGACCATGGCAACCCGCGTATACTTGATTTGATCTTCGGAAAGTTGCGAGACATCCTGTCCCGGAGCCGAAGTTAGTCCGACCATTTCAAACTGTCGCCATGCGAGTTTTTCGAAATCCGGCTGCAATCGCATAGCCACAATTTGCTTTTTGAGTTGTTTGATGGTTACAGCCGGGTCCAGTTTATCGACGACAAAAGCGGCCCCACCGAGAAATTCCGGCACATAACCCGGTGCCTTGGGTTCCTGGATGTTTTCGCCCAGGCGTTTTTTGGTCACCGGAAAAGTTTTTATATCGGGATTATAATTGATGGCCTGCTGAATGTTCAGGTACTGGCCCATGGATGCGACAATCGCGTCAACCACCAGCCGCTGAGAGGACGCGGTAGTTACGATTTCGAATTCTTTTCCTTCCGTACCGATGCTTTGAACCTGGGCATCGCGCAGTTCCTGACCCGCCTTATAGGTTTCCTGACCGACTTTTTGAAGTTCCGCGACCACTTGCGGCTGAGTCAATTTTCGTTCAGGCCGGATTTTAAAAGCCAGGGTATCGGCGCCGCGAATATCAATCGAGCCTTTCTCGATCTGGTCTTCCATAAAGGATACGATGGCGGTATCGACACGGGTGGCGGAGACGTCTTTAAACTTCAGCAGGTATATATTTTTCTGCTGCGGATCGACCGAAAGCTCCGCCTTTTGGAACGGTTGGGCCGAAGCCATGAGCAACTGACCGGATTTTTTGACCTGCTCGCGGACCTGCTCGATGTTCAGCAGATTCGATTTCTTCGTCTCGATCTGAATTGACGTTCCACCGCGGAACTCGATATCGTACTTGTCAGGTCCGCGAAGCGGGAACGTAACTAACCCAATCACGACGAAGAATAAGCTGACGGCCCAGAAATACTTTTGCTTGTTCATCCAGTTGATGTTGGGACGTTTAAAGAGATGAAGCATGGGCAGCGTTTTCATCACGCCCCAGTTGGCCAGGAGGTTAAAGATGATTTTGGTGACAAAGACGGCGGTGAAGATGTTAATCACCAAACCCAAACCGAGGGTCAGGGCAAAACCTTTGATTTCTTCCGTGCCGACGTAATACAAAATCACGCAAGAAATGATCGTGGTAACATTAGAATCGATAATCGTGGGTAAAGCCCGGTCGAAGCCGTTTTTGATAATCAGCCGCAGACTTTGGAGCTTTTCCTTTTCCTCGCGCATACGTTCGTGGATCAGGACGTTGGCATCGACGGCCATACCCATAGTCAAGATCAAACCTGCGATCCCGGCCATGGTGAAGGTGGCCTGGAGGGCGGCCATGACGGCCAGTAGGAGCAGCAAGTTTAAAAAGAGGGCAAAGTCGGCAATCGCTCCGGCCTGCATATAATAAACGAGCATAAATACGACGACGATAAACAATCCCCATTTTGCCGCCCGAAGTCCCTTATCGCGGTTGTCCTGTCCCAGGCTCGGACCAATGCTGTTTTTGGAAATGGGGGTATCTTTCAGACGGGCGTCGAGCGAACCGGCGTTGAGGGTACTGACCAGATAATCAACTTCTTCCAAGCTGAATTTTCCTTCGATAATACCTCGGCCGCTGATGGCGGACCGGATGACCGGCGCGCTATAGGCTTTATCGTCGAGAAGGATACACAAAGGTTGACCGATATTGTTTCGGGTCAATTCCAGGAAATAGCTCGCCCCGACTTCGTTGAATTCGAATCCCACAGCGGGAAGCCCCGTCTGATCCTGGGTTCGATATGCTGCGCTTAGTTTCCAATCGGGACGGGCTTTATTCAAAACTTTCATCTGGTCTTTGGCATAAGCGAGGACATAAGTTTTACCGCCCCATTCCCCCCTGGTGATTCCTCCGCCTTTGATGGTCTCCGGTTTGGGGATTTCATACCAGGCGTATTCATCCTCGGGTCTCGTTCGCGGACCTTTGTCTTTCAGGCGTTTGAGGTAATCGGAAAATTCTTCGGGCCGGTCCGAGGAACTGGCCGCCAGGATGTGAAATTCCAGAACACCCGCGCCTCGCAGCAATCGTTCGAGATCGGCGGGGTCATCGAGCGGACCTTTGACATTCGACCAGTTGTCATAAGCGTCCACGACGACATTAATCAGCGCTTTTCGCTCGGGATATTTATTTAAAAGGCTCTGAAGCTCTTTGCTCCGTTCGGAGGCCTGCATTTCAAGGGCTTCGTTCAATTGATTCAGATTGATATTGGTGGCCAACAATTTGTCCAGCTGGGCCTCATAGCTCGAAGTCAGATCATCGAGGATCGCTCGTTCTTTCTTTTCCGCGGTCGCCTTTTGCCATGCGTCATAAGCGTTGGTGATTTCCTGGAAAATCTTTTCACGGGCGGGAACTGATCGGACCAATCTGGTCAGCTGTGCCTGACGCTCGGATACGCCCAGGCTTAACGCCTGCTCCACTTCGGAGATATTGACGTTCGTTGCCCGCAAGTTCTCGACCGCGTCCTGATAGGTTTTTCGTTTATTAATCGTATCTTGCGGAGGAAGGGGCATCTGGATTTCCAGACGGGTGTCTCCCACCGGCCGCCAGACCAGGTTTCGCACTCCGTCCGGATCCACCCGCTGTTTCAAGCGCTGCATCACTTTGGTCGATAAGTCGCCGGTATCATCCAGACCCGTCGTATCGATTTCGTAGAGCAAGCTGTACCCGCCGGCCAAATCAATGCCGCCCTTGAGGGCTTTTTCGGGATGCCATAGTACAAATACGCCCCAAACCACGACCAAAACGATCAGTGCCAGTTTCCAATACAGATTTTTATCCTGCATACAGCTATTACCTCTCTGAATTTAGTATATAATTATACTTCGTATCTTTTTCCAAGTTTCTTAACTTCCAATCTTTTCTGGCCGCTTCTTTAAGAGGCACGACCGTAAGGGAGTGTTCTTCCCACGACCGGGAACGGAGGGATTACCGTTCCACCGCCTTTGCATCAGGTCGAGATTGCTTCGCTTCGCTCGCAATGACAGAATGTGGTGCATTCACTTTACATTCCCGCTAGCTCGACTTGTCCGCCTCTGCCGAACTGAGTATCCTCTGGATTGCGCCGCGAGTGAATTTTATACGCGTATTGGCGTTATCATCCACTTTTAAAATAATTTCTTCATCCCGAACTTCCATCACCGTCCCGATCATCCCGCCGATGGTCATCACCTTGTCATATTTCTTAATCCCGCCCAGCATACGCTCTTTTTGCTTTTGCTCTTTTTGCTTGGGCCGGATCAGGAGAAACCAGAAAATGGCGATAAGTGCGACAATCCAAACCACCATAATATAACCAGGTTGCTGTGGAGCCGTTGGCTTCGTTGTTTGGATTTGGCCTAAAAGTTCTACTAACATCGTGATCTATACTCCTTATCTGGACAATTTTTCGTTTTCCGGATTTTCCAACACCGTTCGATCTTCCCAGACCGCACGGACCTGCTCCAGCAGGCTCAATACTCTATTTTCGCAGATTGCCCGGCGTAAATCCCGCATGAAATTCTGAAAAAACGAAATATTATGAATGCTCATCAGGATCGGGCCAAGCATCTCACCGACCATAAACAAATGTCGAATATACGCTTTAGAGAAATTATTGCAACAATAACATTTACATTTTTCATCGATAGGTGAACGGTCGAATTTATATTTTTCATTTCTCAGGCGGATCGAACCAGCCGACGTAAAGGCGTAAGCGTTACGTCCGTTGCGGGTGGGCAGGACGCAATCGAACATATCGATCCCGGCGGCGACGCTTTCAATGATGTCCATAGGGTGGCCTATTCCCATAAGATATCGAGGTTTATCGAACGGGAGTTTGGGAACAAACTCGTCCACGATCATTTTTCGCTTGGCCGGTTCCTCACCGACCGATAATCCACCCATCGCGTAACCGGGAAAATCCATTTCCACCAGCCGGTCCAGACAAACCTGTCGAAGCTCCGGGTATAACGAGCCTTGAACTATTCCAAATAATGCCTGATCTTTGTCCTGGTGAGTTTCCTTACAAACCCCGGCCCAGCGGATCGTTCGATCCACCGTAATTTGGGCGTCCTTAAAATCGACAGGCCAGGGCGGGCATTCATCGAACGCCATGATAATGTCGGCCCCCAGTTTATTCTGGCACCGGATCACCTCGGCTGGGTCCAGGCGAATCAGTTGACCATCAACGTGCGAACTGAAGGTTACTCCTTCGTCATCGATTTTTCGCAAACTGGCCAGGGAGAAAATCTGAAAACCGCCGCTGTCCGTCAAAATCGGACCAGACCAGTTCATAAATTTATGGAGTCCGCCGCACCCAGCCACCACGTCCGTCCCAGGCCGGAGCATCAGATGATAGGTATTGGCCAAAATAATTTGTGAACCGGTCTGGGCAAGATGCTCCGGAGTGATTCCTTTCACCGCCGCCCGCGTTCCGACCGGCATAAACGCCGGGGTGTCGAATTGGCCATGCGGAGTCATCACTTTGCCCACTCGGGCATGAGTGGTTTGATCGTTGTGAGTTATTTCAAACGTTATGGGGTTCACTTCTTTTCTTCACTTGGATGTTGGATGTTGAGTGTCGGATATTGGATATTTAATTTTTAATTTAATCTCCAACACTCAATACTCAAGTGGCGACCCGTTGGCCGCCACTTGGTTAATCCCGTTTTCGTTCACTATCGCTATACCCTATTGCGGTGATGCCTCGATCGGAGTTTTTGAGGCTTTCATGGGTCTGGAGGTCGGAACCATATTTTTCAGTGCCGACAACTGGACAATCGTTTCAAACGGCACAACCGCGTCAACTTCCACGTCCGATCCCTTAATGGAACCGGTTAATCCGATCAGAGGTGTTTTAATAACCGGTTTGGTAGTCGCTGTCATGGCTTGATCGCCGCCCAAGCCCATCACCACCGGCATGACCGCATTAATCATTTGGCCCAGGTCAACGTAGCCTTCCATGAATCTTTCCTTCGGAAGTAATTTCGCCGTCTGCATGACCGTGGGGTTGGCGCCTAGCGGTGCATCGCCGCCCTGGACCACTTTTACAAAGCGTTCCATGTCGGCATGGTCGGACCCAAAATCAAAGACCACCTGCTTATCGTTCACGGCGGCAACTTTAAATTGTATCATACCGCTGGGATTACCCACAAACGCGGACAAAAATCCTTTGGCCTGTTTCATCTGGTCCATAGGCATACCGGGCATGTTGAAGAATTTATTGATATCAACCGAAACTTGATCGATCTGCACCTCGCCGACTTTCGCCACTGCGGTTTCATATTTGTACTGCATCTTAATTTCCTGCCCGGCTGTAGTCGGCATTTTCATTTTGTTTTGAAGTTCCAGCGACTGGCGAAGGATGTCGAGATATTTTTTGGAATTTTTGGTGTCCAGAACCACATAAACTCCAATCATCGGTTCGCCGGGCTTGGCTTGCTTGAAATCAATTTTAATCGCGGATCCCGTGCCAATCTCCATAGACTGCTTCATAATTGCTTTATACTTTTCCGTATCGTTCGGATCGGTGAACGGAGGTGCAATCTGCATAATCGTTTCCTGGAACTTTGTCATTTTCGGCTGCCACTGATATCCCATCGCCAGACCAAACTCCCCACCAGGCAATCCCTTCAGGAGCGACTTATCGGTCTGCTTCTGGGCAGCCAGCAGGCCGGCCATTTCCAGACCGCTCTTGAAGCTCAGCACGGATGAGGCATGAATGACATCAGGGGTAAACTTCAAACCCAGATCGTATCCGTTTAATTCGTCGAGCAAACTGACCAGAACGTTGATCATCACCCCCGCCGCCTGCATCTGTGCCATCGTCTGCTGGTTAGGTCCCTGGCCTTCTTCCTGGCCCATTCCGCCCATCGCGCCCATTCCGCCCATTTGTATCATCGCTCCGATTCCTTGCAGTAGCGGTTTGACGAACTGGCTGAGCGACTGAATGTTTACGCGGATGTAGACTTCGGAATTACGCATCAGTTTCTCGGAATCGGTCCCGACAGCGGCGGTAAACGGCTGTTTGCTGTTGGCGATGGCGAGGACAATCGCTTCGGTCGGCCCCATTACAACAAAGGGACCCTTTTTTATAAAATAGACCTGCCCGATTTCCTCGTTTTCCCCTTTCATCATTCCGGGGGTCTCGGTGGCCTTGGCGGCAAATCTGGTCACGAAACTGTCGTAATCCTTGATTGACAAGACAACCGCCACCGGCTGCTCACCGTATAGTTCTTTGCTCATAACCACGATCACCATCGGCTTGGAGGATTCCAACTGCCCGCTGACTCCGAGCATTTTGGAAATTCGCCTCTGCAAAGCGGGAGTGTCGGTACCCAGCTGCGACGCGTAGGTATCCAGCATTGTGCTGGTCTTGGCCAGGTCGTTGACCACGATCACCACCCAAGCCTCGGAGGGCACGGCGGAAAGAATGTTCGATTTGCTGACAACCGGCAAGGTCGCAGGAGCGGACGTTGTGGATGTGGACTGGGCATCACAAATACCGATTCCGAAAAGAACAGCCAGCCCCGCCACGAACCCCTTTAATTTCCGATTTACTATTTTGGAACACATCATATTCACTCCTTTCAAAAAAAAGAGAAATCCAATCCAGGGAAAGTCCGTTGACTATATCCGCCCAGACTTTCCGGGTCAAGAAAAAGTTACCGTTAATCGTAAGTGGCAAGATTTTCATCAAATAAAAAGTTGCGTACCTGCGGTTTTGGTGGTAATATCTCACACAATGGGTGGTCCGAAATAGTTAAGGAAGCAACACAACCGGAGGTATCGTTATGGTAGTAAAAGCAGGTGAACGCGTAACATTTATTTTTTCGCCTTCAGCACCAATCAAAAAAGTGTGTCTGGTCGGAGATTTTAACAAATGGAAGATAGGTACCGACGTAATGCAGCCAATGCCGGATGGCTCGTTCCGAAAAACGAAAAAGTTGGCATCCGGAAAGTATGAATATAAATTTTATGCCGACGGTATTTACTGGAATGATCCAGAGGCGGAAAATCAGGCTGTCAATACCTACGGCACGTTGAATTCAGTCATTATCGTAAACGGCAAGTAATTCTACGGCCATGCCATATAACGGCTAAATCCTAAATCGTAATGTATATTGGTCATTAAAAAAAGGATTTAGGATTTAGTCATTTTTTATTTTTAATACTTTTTTGCGTCAAACAAATACCGCCATAACACCTTTCATACAAATAGGTTATACCAGTCATCTCCAGACATTTACCAAACAATAAAGGCTTGATTTTTTAGTGTAAAACGACGATAATCTATGCAGGAGCGCATGGTTATGTCAAAAGTTGTGCTGGAAGAATCAAAGTTTTCCGTTTTAGGTCCTTTGATCGTTCAGTTACGATTCGAATCGCCTGACACACTCCTGGAACAAACCTATCGAGCCGAACACCTGCTTACACTTATCGATCCTTCCAAACAGTATCCTTACGATTTTATCTGTTACAAACTTACGGATTATAAACCTCGGGAAAAAGCGAAACCCGAACTTATCGTTGGAAGGGACTTGATCGCCGATCTTGCCACGTTTATTGGCCAGGTTACCCGGCAGATTCCGGCAAAAGCGGGTTCACTTGCCGAAGCAGCTATTTCGGTCCGGCAGTTGGCTCAAGAAACCGACATTTCCATAAAAACTCTTAAGCGTTGGCAAAAACTGGGTTTAGCCCAGCGCACCGTTATCGGACTGGACGGCCTTTGCCAGATGTGCATTTTACGGAGCACTTGGCAGTGGTTTATCGGCAAACATGAGCGACTGGTAACCCGGGCCGCCGCGTTTAGTCGGCTAACCATTAATCAGCGACAATGGGTGATCATCCAAGCCAGAAAGCTGTACCAGACCGAGGGGCTTTCGCGAAACCAGATCGAATTGCGGTTGGCCCAGAAAACCAGACGGGCTCGTGAAACGATTCGGTACATTCTTACCGGTTACGACGCGGTAGCTCTACCACACGATCGAATTTTCCCCGCCAAAGCCAAATTAAACCCGGAAACCTGCCGGCAAATTTTCGAGATGTTTGTAAAGGGAATCGCTATCGACAAACTGGCGAAAATTTTCTCAAGAAGCGAATCGACAATTTATCGTGTCATCAATCAGTCTCGGCAAACCGTCTGGCATGATGCCGTGATTGAATATATGTATAGCCCGGAGTTCGATTTACCCTCCGCCGAACAGACGATCATGCCCGGTGCGCAGGTCCGTATTGAGATCAAACCCGAAAGCCAGCATCTGCAGACTCTCGACGCGAGTCAGGAACGCGCGCTATTCCGGGCTTACAACTATTTAAAATGGAAACAGGATCAACTTCGAAAACCGCTGGTCGATAATCCTAAATCTTCCCTTCCTGCTGCCGTCCTTGACAAACTGGAAGGCCTTCAGAATGAAGTGGACCAGGTTAAAGACAAGTTGATACTGACCAATCAAGCTCTGGTCATCAGCATCGCCAAACGCCATCTTAACAGCAGTCTGACCCTCGATGAACTATTTAGCGAGGGACTCGTTCCTCTTATGAAGGCGGTCGAGAAATTCGATTATACCCGCGGGTTTAAGTTCAGCACTTACGCATCATGGGCCATTATGAAGCATTTTGCCCGTATTGTGCCTCTGGCGAATCAGCAGCAACATGAGCTTCTTGGCGATGACGAGCTTGATGCCATTTTGCCAGGTATGACCGATGTGGACGAAAACGAGGCCTACCAGCGCAGCCAGGCGGTCCAGACCGCACTTGGGCATCTCAACGACCGGGAACGCGGTATTTTGGAAAATCGTTTCGGATTGAACCGGATTGAGGAGCCGCTGAGTCTTTCTCAACTAGGCAAACGGCTTGGGGTAACCAAAGAACGTGTCCGGCAAATTGAATCAAAAGCGATGGATAAACTCCATGATATCCTTAAAGGAAAGCTTTCTTCCGGTGAAGCAAATTCTTCGCTGCGATCAGAATGACAGGGAAAGAAAAAATCTAAGGTACAATTCGGGCTTCGGGGATAATCTTTCTTATCTTCACTAAACCTTTGCCGGCTTGGTAATAATCGTTGTACCGTCCGACATAGACACCTTTTAAGGATCGGCCTTCCGCTGTTGTTATGGGATAGACTTTTGCCGTTACTCCCGCTCTTTTTAATTGGTAGACCCTCGCAAAGGCAGATTGCGCGGTTGAGAACGCCCCCACCTGGATCGCATAATAGCCGTAATTCATATTGCGCCGGGCACCTTTTGCCGTTTCAGATTCCGGAAATTCCAGCAGGATGCGGGCATAATATTTTTTTCCTTCATCCCATCGTCCTGATCGCTGGGCTGACGATGCCAGCCGGAACAATATCCAATCGCTTGGGCTTAAATGAGGCAGATTTTCCTCCGCCGCCTTGTAGTGTTGATAAGCAATGTCCCAATCACCCAGTTCGTAAGCAATTGATCCCAGGCAAACATGGGCATTGGCCCTCAAATCCTCACGGTCGGCGATTCTTAATGCCCGTTGAAAATCCTGTCCCGCCGTGCTGTGCTTGAGTAGTTTTAACCTGGCAAGCCCGCGAATATAATAGGCCTCGGCAGCGGCTGGATTTTTCGGGTCCATCGATATCGAACCGGACAAAATTCGCTCGGCGCCGATAAAATTACCCCGCGAATATTGCTTTTGACCCTCACGAATCCCATCCGCCATCTTTAGATCGACATTGGAACAACCGGATAATATTCCTAAAATCGTCGCAACTATCGCCAGCTTATAAATGTGCATGTCATTACAATAAAACTTGAACAAATCCATGTCAATACAATAAGAGAACACTCACCTGCGTTTTTTCGCGGAGCGAAGCCGGGGCGGCGTTAGGGCATTTCCATTAAATTCTCCACGCGTGCGACCAAGCCGCGGCATATGTTTGTATTGTTTCCCCGCATTCTTTTGAATAAAATCCGCCGCCGCCCGGATATCGTCCGTAATTTCAAACAATAATAAATCTTCGCCATCCACCGTGTTATATTGTTTCAAAAGCTTTTCTTCAATCCAGTCACGCACACCGGACCAGTATTCGCTGCCGATGCAAACCACCGGGAATCTTGGGGACTTTCGCGTCTGAATCAGCGTCAAGGCTTCAAAAAATTCATCCAGCGTCCCAAACCCGCCCGGAAAGCAGACCAGCGCTCCCGCATACTTGACGAACATCATCTTCCGAGCAAAAAAGTAATGAAAATCCAATGAAACATTCTGATAAGGATTCGGCTTCTGCTCATCGGGAAGATGAATATTCAAACCTACGCTGATCCCATTGGCTTGAATTGCCCCGCGATTCGCCGCCTCCATGATCCCCGGACCGCCTCCGGTAATGATCGTAAATTTCCGTTTGACCAGCTCGCCCGCCAATTTCTGCGCCTTTTGGTAGTACGGATCCTCCGGCTTTGTCCGGGCCGAGCCAAAGATGCTCACCGCCCTGCCGACCTTGCTCATCGTCTCGAAACCTTCCACAAATTCCGCCATGATACGGAACACACGCCACAAGTCTTCGTAAGAAGAACCTTGTTCCTGCCGTATCTTATCGATCCCTGTCATTTTGCCGTTTGCGTTCATAAGTCCATCCTAGTTATAGCAGTAACCGTTCAGGCCTCGGTCCTATTCCGTCATTATTCTCTCTGGTTCGTCATCGTCCGGCTTGACCGGACGATCCAGTTCTCTTTTTTCGTGCCCGAAAGGGCACACCCTGGATCATCCGGTCAAGCCGGATGATGACAATGAGGGTGGACTGAACAGTTACAATATAATCTTATCGGCCAAAATAGTCTATCCGTTTGAAAAAGGATTGCATTATTTTCTTATCATCTTTATGATTACACCCTCACTGTTTTTTTTATCAGTGCCAATTTAATTACGGAGGAAAGAATGGTTTCACGTGAAATAAAAGTTACCGCCACCGCCAATCCTACGGAAAGTTTCATCAATGACCCCGCCATCCAGGATATCTTCGCCCGCGAACTGGACCGGCAGATTTATTGCATCAATCTGATCGCGTCAGAAAATTATGCCTCGCGGGCCGTCCTGGAGGCCACAGGTTCCATCTTTACCAACAAATACGCCGAAGGCTATCCAGGAAAACGTTATTACGGTGGATGCCGTCAAATGGACGAGATCGAACAATTGGCCATCGACCGAACAAAAACCCTCTTCGGCGCAGGTTTCGCCAACGTGCAAGCCCATTCCGGCAGCCAGGCCAATACCTCGGTCTATCTCGCTGTCCTGAACGCCGGGGATACAATCCTCTCGCTGGACCTGGCACACGGCGGGCATCTTACACACGGATTAAAAGTAAACATCTCAGGCAAGTTATACCATATCGTTCATTACGGTGTGGATCAACAAACGCAGCGGCTGGACTATAAGCACATTGAACAACTCGCCAAAGAGTGCAAACCCAAGCTCATTATCACCGGCGCCTCTGCCTATCCTCGCACAATCGATTTTAACGCCTTTGCCGAAATCGCTAAATCCGTCGGCGCCCATTTAATGTGCGATATTGCCCACATCGCCGGTCTGATCGTCGCCGATTTGCACCCAAATCCCATGCCCGTAAGCACTTTTGTCACGTCAACCACACACAAAACCCTCCGCGGACCCCGTGGCGGTCTGGTCATGACCAATGCTCCTGACTTGGCCAAGGCCGTCGACGTCGCCATCTTCCCAGGAACACAGGGTGGACCACTAATGAACACCATCGCCGCAAAGGCCGTCGCCTTCGGTGAAGCATTAACTCCCGAATTCAAAATCTACCAGAAACGAATCGTCGATAATGCCGCCGTTCTCGCCGACTCTCTGACCAATCTCGGATATCGTCTGGTCACCGGCGGAACCGATAATCACCTTATGCTGGTTGATCTGCGTGCTAATTTCCCCGATTTAACCGGAATCGAGGCCCAGGTCCGCCTGGAGGCTGCCAATATCATCGTCAATAAAAACATGATCCCCTTCGATCAGCGAAAACCCACACAGACCTCCGGTATTCGCATCGGAACCCCTGCCGTCTCCACCCGCGGCATGAACGGCGATCATATCCGGCAAATCGCAAAATGGATCGACCAGGTTCTTAAAATGGACGACTTATCCGCTATTGAAAAAAACATAAAACCAGCGATAAGAGAATTTTGCGGGAGTTTTCCAATTTATCCGGACATGGTTAAATGAAAAACGTGTTTTCGTGTATGGTTTTATTTGCCGCGATATTGACCGGCTGCACTGGAAATCTGCAATCTTCCTTTGTCAGCGCCAATATGGCCAATATCGCGGTTCAGCCGACCGATGCCCGGATCGTACAGTTAAATTGCTCCGAATGTTACTGGTGGGCGGACCAGGACAATCACCTCAACATCGCCGGCAAAGGCATTCAAAAATCAATAATCCACTCCCGATATGATCAGGAATTTTACATTTCCTTCACCGTGGACGAACCGTCCCAGGGTGTTGGTAAAAATTATCAGTTAAGCGCAAACACAACTCGCGGGTTTCTCAAGAGCGGAGGAAGTCTTTACCGCTTTCGCGGCACTTACGGTATTTTGGGTATCGAAAATCAAAAATCCTGCCGTCTGACCGGAGCCTACCGCACCCACATCAGTCTGAATATGGCTCAAATTTTCGGCGGATGGTCCACACCCGTGTCTTTTCTGATTTTTGGCACCCTGACCGCCGTTCCGGATGCTCAAAACAAAGGGAAATCCTTCCTCAAAAAAACCGAAGAAGAAGGATATGAGCGAAAGAAAATGACTAAATCCTAATGTCTAATGACTAAAAAGAATGCTCATTAGACATTAGACATTAGTCATTAGGATTTAGTCATTTATTTCCGCATCCTGTTAGTAGATTGTTAAGGGAAAGTGAGAAATATTTTTTTTTGTGATGTAACTTCTTACACACCGTATAGCTACCGACTTGTTGAGAAATTTTTAAAAATCTTTTGATTGACGCACGCCCAATTCAATGCTAAATTCTGCCTCACACATATAGTTCATTTGTGATCGTTGGACTTGAGATCAAAAGAATTATTCAGACTTTCCGGAGGTGCTGTCAGGAGGACGGTATATCGGTGAACGGATTCGCTTACGATTTCGGGAGCGTATGTCGATAGATGGATGGTCGGCAGTTTCGAATACAGCGGAGGTTGCATCGATGACTTTGGCGTGCCCCACGGCGAATGCCGTTCAAGAAATAGAGCGTAATTTACAGGACCGTATTGGACCGCGGCGATTCCAGCTGTGGTTCAGAAATTCATCCTCTCTCCATTTTGATGGCCGGCAGGTGCTGGTAAAAGTACTGAACAATTTCATCGGTGGATGGATTGAAAACCACTTTTCCGACCACCTTCGTGCCGCCGCACAGGAAACATTGCAGCAGGAAGTTCAAATCGCATACCAGGTAACCACCGATCCGGGAAAATCTGACGAAAAAAATGGATCGCCGGAAAAAAAAGAAACTTTTCCACACCAGAACATCATCGCGCCCACCAAACTCCGACGAAAACTTCGCAACAGCCTGGATAGTTTCATCGTCGGAACCGGAAACGAACTCGCCTACAGCACCATCAACTCCGTGGCCGACAAAGTCATCAGCCCGTTTAATCCACTTTTTATCCACGGTGGATGCGGGTTAGGTAAAACTCACCTGCTCCAGGGGTTATGCAACGCACTCTCCGAACGCCATCCCAACGTCGGTTGGCATTACATCAGCGGAGAGGAATTCACCAATCAGTTCATCGTCGCCATCAAATCCAGCTCTCTCGATGCCTTTCGAAGACAATACCGAAACGTCGATGTCCTGGTGATCGACGACGTGCATTTCCTGGCCAACAAACGGGCGACCCAGGAAGAATTCCTGCATACCTTCAACGCGATCAACGCAGCCGGTAAACAGGTCGTCATGGCTTCGGACGCCCATCCCAAATCCATCGACCAGCTTCATAATTCCCTGGTCGATCGATTCATCAGCGGAATGGTCGTCCAGATCGACTTGCCCGATCAACCCACGCGGGCAAAAATCATCGAAACCCGGGCCGCCCAGCTCGGTCATGATCTTCCCGATCCCGTAATCCAACTCATCGCCGAACGAATTAACGGCAATATTCGTGAGCTGGAAGGCGCGATCCTGAAATTATTCGCCTACGCCTCACTCTGCAACAAACCGATCGGCATGGACATCGCCGAAAAGGTCGTCCGCGAATATGGCCGTCTGGATCGGGTCGAAATTCGCATCAGTCTGATCGAACGCAAAGTCGCCGAATACTTCAACATCAACGTCAGCGACATCCGCAGTGCCAAGCGGACCCGCAATTTCGCCCTCGCACGAGCCATCGCCATGTATCTGGCTCGAAAGCACACCACTTTGAGTTTTCCGGAAATCGGAAAATATATGGGTAACAAAAACCATTCCACGGTCATCCTGGCTTGCCAGAAAATCGAACAACTTCTGAATTTAAACCAGGAAGTTTCATGGGACACTCACACCGCCAAACTAACCAGCGTAATTGCCGATCTTGAACAACTCCTAAAATGAAAGAAAAAACGCAATCCATGCTTCTGATCGCCACCGGCAACAAGGGGAAATTCACCGAAATCGCCGCCGAGCTTTCCAATCTGGGAATCAAATACATTTCCCTCGCCGATTTACCCAAAATTCCAGAGTGCGAGGAAACCGGGCAAACCTTCGAAGACAACGCCATCCAAAAAGCCAGATATTACGCCACGCATTTTAATGTCCTAACCATCGCCGACGATTCGGGTCTCGAAGTTGACGCCCTGGACGGCAACCCCGGTGTCATGTCCGCCCGATACGCCGGAACCCCCTGCAACGACCAAGCCAATAACGCCAAACTCATAAAAGAGCTTACCGGCGTTGCCCATGAAAAACGAACCGCACGATTCCGCTGCGTCATGGCACTGGTCGATCCCGGCGGCAACCTCATCGGAACCACTCAGGGCGCAATCGAAGGAATTATTATCGACACCCCACGAGGGCAAAACGGTTTCGGTTACGACCCCTATTTCTTTGTCCCACAGTTAAGCAAAACCACCGCCGAAATCACCCGCGAGGAAAAAAACAAAATTTCCCACCGCGGTCAGGCTACCCGAAAAATGCACGACCGCCTGAAAAACTGGAAGTTGAAAGTTGGAAATTAGAATCTGGATGCTGGATACTACTCTGCCTACTCCCTCACCTGGCGCACCTTAACAAATTTCCCGGTTTCCGCCGATTCCTTAGCCGCCAGGCAACTGTAAACACTCGCCAAGCCCGTTTCGATCGGTGTACGTGACTTGCCCGTGCCCCGAATCACATCAAAAAAATCATTGGCCAATTCCAAATCACCCCCGAAATGGCTCATCCCACCGTCCGCTTTGATCGTATCGGTAAATGGGTCATGATGCCTTACATACTGCATCTGGTTCTTAAACCAGTCAAAGTTGAGCGTCCCATGATACCCGCTGATCGTCGCCCCGCGAGTTCCCGCGTCACGGCGGGAATAAAATACCTGCGTGTAAACCCCATGAACCCCGGACGCAAATTCCAGAAGCGCGCTCGATGAATCTTCGTTCATTCCCGTTTCCGGCGACCCGCAGTCTACACCAAACATACAACAGTGGTCCTCCAGCACTCCGCCGGACATATTGCGCTTGCGATTCTGCGGACTTTCCAAACACGTTTCCATCTGGCGGCATTGTGAGCATTTCAGTTTTGCTTTTTTCTTACCCCCAAACACTCGCCCGTAGGTTCCCATCGCCCCCACGCGGACAATCGGGCTGGCCATCAAGAAACTCAGATAATCAAAATCATGCGTCGCCTTCTGCAAAAATAATCCCTGAGTCGAGCTGAAGTCGCGATAAAAATTATCGAAATAAACCGTTCCATAAGGCACATAATTCACCCCCAGAATATGTTCCGGACTCCCTACCGCCCCGTTTTCAATATATTTCTTGGCCAGAAGACACAACGGCGATACCCGCAGCGGAAAACTCACCACCACTTTGCATTTGGATTTCTCGAACGCCTTTTCCAACGTCGTCGCCTGTTTCATCGACGTCGCCACCGGTTTTTCCAGCCACAACGGCAAATCATATTTTGCCGCCTCGACCGCATAAGGAGTATGTAAATTGCATCGCGTCCCGATCGCCAGCGCATCCAACCGGCCCCTGGAGACCATTTCCTTGAGATTCTTATAAAAAAACACGTCTGTCTTATCGCAATCCGCCAGCCGGTTGCGTGCGCCCGCCTCATCAGGATCTACCACCCCCACCACCCGGACATCAGACGCGACTTCTCGCAAACAACTATGAATCACTCCATGTATCCGAGCACCATAACCAACTACACCCATGCGTATCATTGAAAGCTCCTTCGGTAATACAAAAATTTCAAGCTTTGAAAAACAATCCCGTAATTAAATCAGGATAAAATCCCAAAGTCAACGTTGCGACTTCGTCATCTTCGGAATAAAATGGTATTAGTCATTTATAGGCATCCTTTTAAAAAATGTATCGAGTCAGCAAACAATTTGAATTTCCCGCCGCTCACGTCCTGAGCAAGCACCCAGGACGTTGCCGCTACCCCCACGGCCACAATTACAAAGTCGAAATCACCCTGGCCGCCAAACAACTCGATCCCAACGATATGGTATGCGACTTCCATGCGATTAGCGTTATGCTCAAGGATTGCCTCGACCCCTTCGATCATTCCATTATATTGAATTCCAACGACCTGCCCAATTGCCAATCGCAGGAAAATAATCCCCGACGGATACTCTTTGAAGGCAAAGACCCCACCACCGAGGTCCTCGCCCAGACCATTTTCCTGCATCTAAAGGCCAAGCTTGCGAAAACGCAATCGGCGAGTTCCTCCGGGGTCGAATACAAGATCAACCCAGCCGTCCGGGTCGAAAAAGTAAAAGTCTGGGAATCTCCCACCTCCTGGGCCGAATACCAGGAATAAAGGGGAAAGGGAGATGGAAGAAAAAGTAGAGAGTAGGGGCGGGGCTTGCTCCGCCCTCTTTTCTTCAATTTCGAATCCCCGATCAAGTCGAGGACAAGCTTTGAAATTTCAGTCTTCGATGGAAAGAGGCACGACCGTAAGGGAGTGAATATTATTCCCAGGCCGTGAGCGTACAGCAAACAGCAAACAGCGGTCAGCTTCTAATCTTTTCTGTCATTCCCGCGCGCAGGCGGGAATCCAGTCTTTATCTTTTTGCACAGCCGTGGAATGATTCCTTGCCGCTCGAAAATGAGTCACTGCCGCTCAGGAATACGTCACCGCCGCTTGGGAATCACTGACTCCCACCCAGGAATGAGTCATCCCCCGCTAAAGAATGGATGATCCCCGCTCAGGAATACATCATCCCCACCCAGAAATCCATGACTCCCGCTTGGGAATAACTCACGGCTTCCCAATCGGGAACCACGTATTTCCAGGAAAATAAGAAATAACGGAACGCATAAATCGCATTATTTATATTTTTGCATTTTTTAGCAGGAAGATTCAGGAAACTTATATTTTGATGTAATTTTGACTTGCAAAATCGTTAATAATTCTGTAATCTATAAACTGTTTGATTTGACTGGTTAAGGGCTAGTCCATCAAAGTCTCGATGAGAAATTGCGACTTTTTCAGACCAGAGATAGCGATGGGATGTGTCTCCCTTGCCTTCGGGCTTGGGAGCACTCTCATTCCATTCTGGTCTAGGGTGTCGCAACCCTCTCATCGGGTGGATTCGAGTTGTGCTCCCTGTTTTATTTCAGGGGCAAATGTTTCAAAAAGTTATTCGGTAGAGTAGGGAAGATTTAAAGAGTTTTAACCCAGCGAGAGAGAGCGTGTGGCTTTCTCTGCGCTGGGTTTTTTATTGTGCCGCTGGCGCAGAAAGAGTGGTGTGTGATGAAAAAGTCTTTTCAAATCATTTCGGTTGTTGGTTGCGTCTTGATTTCTTGTTTAATAACAAAGGGAGCTACCTTGGTTGATGACTTCAATTCGGGTATTTCACCAGCACGTTGGGAAATATTGCAGGAAGATGCTGCTGGCGCACCTTGGACTGTACAAGCACCAGACAGCGAAGGAAGATTACAAATTTCCAAGCTGGCAGACCCAGGTTCCACTAAAATAGGTGCCCGTATTCGTTCGCGTTTTACCTTGAATGGGGATTTTTCGGCATTTGTTGATTTTAATCTCGTTGTGTTTCCCTTAAGTATCGGGGGTTTGAATGAGGCTGTTTTAACAGCGTGGACGACAAATATTAACTACCATATGTCGAGTCTGAGACTTACGGACATTAATAGCCAGATGGTAGAAGCATTTTCTCCAGTTCCCCCGCCGGGTCAACAACAATTGGGTTAGCTCAAGATTCAACTATGAGCGGAAGACTAGGGATAACTCGTTCTGGACAAACAATGTCTGCGTGGATTGATAGGGGAAGCGGACCCGTTCTACTGGCTTCTGTTAGCTCTCCTCTTTTTCTTGGGCCAGCAAACCTGGACATCGCTGCTGCCCAACTTTATGACGGTCATACGGCCCTTGATCTGCGGTTTGATAACCTCAACATAACAGCAGATACCATTGTGCCTGAACCCACCACACTGTCGGCCCTTATCTTGGGTTGCTTATTTATGTTCAGAAACCGCAGGAACAAGTTCTTTTCTCTTTAACCTTTTTTTCGCCACATAGGAGGTAACATACCATGAAGATGTATCTATTTTATCCAGAAAGAAAAAAACAATGAATTCACTAGACTACGGCGGCATCGACAAAAACCTCATCCAAGATTTTTTTTGTGGATTTGCTCGTTTTGAGTATGCTCTCAAACGCGCTGGCTATTTAAAGGAAAATGAAAAGCGAGTAATGCTGGACTGGGATTCATTTGCCAAAGACATTTCAGGAAAACTCGATAAGGACCCCGATCCGAAATTAAAAAAGGCAATCGAATATCTTACGGTTCATCCACCCAAGAAACAGGTTGTAAAAGAGAAAAAACTTGGATGGCAAGATATTTCAAAAATTGACTCAAAGGGGATTGAAGCTTGGATATTGCGCGTCATCCGAACCATTCGAAACAATTTATTTCATGGCGGTAAGTTTACAGGAAAACCGGTTGAGGAGGTTGCTAGAAACGATAAACTTTTAAACGCAAGTGTTATTGTTTTAAGAAAAATTGTACGACTAAATCAGTTTGTTTTCAAATTCTACGACGAACCATTGTCTTAAAGTTCCATAGTGTGTCGTCTTTGATCCACCATTTCCTTCCATCCAGATTTTGATTCTGAGAATTCAAAAACTGGAGAGCAAGGGAAATATGTCTCGGCCTAAATGGTCCACAGTCCACGGTCTGCGGTCGTTAAAATGGCTACGGGGTCTACGCAATACGGGCAAGAAAAAATTGCAAAGCTTGTCCCCGGCCTGACCGGGGATGCAAATTGCAAATATCAAATTTCAAAATTGAAGATAAGAGGGCGGCCACACAGGGCCGCCCCTACTCGTCTACTTTTCTTCCTACTTCCCACTCCCTCACGGTCGCGTCTCTTTATATCTACCGTCCCGCTCCACCGCTGTAAATCCCGCTTGCTCGATCAACCCTTTTAACCGCTCGACGGAAATACCCGTCTGATCCACAATTTTGTATTCTCCCACCGTCCCGTCAAAATCATCCGCCCCATAACTGAGGGCTAGCTGAGACAGCTTTTGGCCCCAGATCGGCCAGAATACTTTTATATGCTCAAAATTGTCCAGCACCAGCCGGCTCATCGCCAGCGTTCGTATGGCGTCCAAGCCGTCCACCTCTTTTAACTTCCCATATCCCACTACCGGCAAGGGAACAAACGCAACGAACCCGCCCGTTTTATCCTGCAAGTCCCTTAGCATCAGAAGATGCTCTACCCGCTCGGACAATGTCTCAAGATGCCCGAACAGCATTGTTGCTGTTGTCTTGATCCCCAATTCATGGGCAGTCCGGTGAATGTCCAACCACCTTTCGCCGGGGATTTTATTGGGAAATAATTCATGACGTACCCGCGCGGAAAAAATCTCGGCTCCGCCGCCCGGCAACGAATCCAACCCCGCCTCAATCAATATTTCCAACACTTTTACCGTGTCCATCCCTGAAATATTACATAGATGATTGATCTCAACGGCGGTGAAGGCTTTGATGTAAAGCGGCGAAAATGCCATCCGCAGTGTTCCCACCAAATCCACATAATATTGAAATTTCAACTCCGGATTAATCCCACCCACGATGTGCACTTCCCTCGCCCCTCCCGCCACCGCCTGTCCCACACGGCTTACGATCTCGTCAATCCCATAAACATACCCACCCGCTTCCCCCAGTCGCTTTGAATAAAAACAAACCCTACATTTCTCCTGACAAATATTCGTGTAATTCAAATGAACGTTCCGAACCCAGAATACCTGATCCCCGAACCGTTCCCGCTTGGCCTGGGCGGCTCTTTGTCCGATTTCCGCAAGGCTCCCCTGTGCGAATAGCGCTATGATCTCTTCCTCTGTCGGCCTGTCACCTGCCTTCATCTTCTTTTCCAATCCCAAATTCTTCGTAACCGTTCAGCCTCCCCCATTGTGCCACGGTCGGCTTGTCCGACCGTGCTCTTAAGACACGGCTGGCAAGCCAGCCGTGGCACAATGTCGGAGAGGGCTGAGCGGTTGCAATTCTTTTAATTGGTAACCCCTCAAGAAGGACACTCCCTTACGGTCGTGCCTCTTTAAGACCAGCAAGAATGAGGGGTTACTTTAACTAATAATTCCCTGCAAATAAGAATACGCCTGTTCCACTTCCCGATCTATCTTCTCATCACGCCCCGGAAGATGATCCACCACGATATTCCCTTCGTATTTCAGCTTCCGCAAATTTCGAATCAACCCTTTAATCTCGATTTCCCCTTGTCCCGGCAGCACAGGCACGGTTCCCATCAAATCTCCCATGCGAACCAGTTTGATCCTATTACCCATCTGGCGAAAAATATCTTCCGCGTTCACCGCCGCCAGGTGGCAATGATAAACATCCGCGCAAATCCCCACATTCGACGAAACCAACCCCCTGAAAACCGCCTCAAAATCCTGCCCATTCTCCAGCCGTGTATCAATCTGATTCGCAACCGCGACGTCCAGTCCATACACCATCGCGTCATCCGCCAGCGTCCGGAGTCCTTCCCGCAAATAATTGAAATTCTCCAGCGTCCGCGCTCCACCCGCCAGAATCACCAACTTCGCCCCGATTTCCCTGATCGATTCAAAAAACTTTTCGATCTCCTTTACCTGCAACAGCAACTGATCCGTCCGCTCCGCCGTGATTCGCCCCACATTGACCCCGGCCACGGCCACATCATACTCCGAAAGAATCTCTCTTACCACCCCAGCCCGCCGGCTTTCTACTGAATACTCACGGCAAACACGTTCCCAATCCAGCTCCACGTATCGAAAGCCCGCCCGCGTCGCCTTCGCGCAGCTTTCCGACAGCTTCACAGACCCAAACATGCCCAACGAACAACCTAGCTCCATTCGTATACCCTTTTTGAGATTAAATCCATAAATCCAAACCCTGCCAAAACAACACTCACCATCCCATTCATCGTAAAAAAAGCCAAATTCACCCGCCGCAAATCCCCAGCCCTGACCAACCAATGCTCCACCACCAGCAATCCGCCCGTCAAAACCACTCCCAACCCAAAAATCCATCCCAACCCCAGCAAAAACCCCGACAAACCAAACCCGACAATACTTATCCCATGCAATATCCGAGATATCATAAGCCCCCTACCCACCCCCACCTTCGCCGGCAAACTATACAATCCCACCCGCCGGTCAAATTCCACATCCAACGCCGCGTAAATCAAATCAAATCCCGCCGTCCAGCACCCCACCGCCACTGCCAGCACGATCCCTCCCAATCCCAACGATCCCGGCCTGATGGCTATAAATCCCGCCAACACCGCCATCGAATGCGCACCACCCAACCAAAAATGACAGAACCACGTATAACGTTTCAAATGTGAATACAAACACAAATACCCTAAAACCGGCACAGAAAACGCCACCGGCCAAACATTCCCATAAAACTTCCAAAACAATCCGCAAACAAAAATAAATCCTATCGAATTAACCGCGATAAACCCCCAAGCCCACCGTTTACTGACCAATCCCGCCGGTATCGCTCGATTTGACGTCCGAGGATTGAGTTTATCAATCTCCGCATCGGCCACGCGATTATAGGTCATCGCCACATTCCTCGCCAGCACCATGCACCCGACGATCAACCCAATTTTCCCCCACCCCGGCCATCCGCCGCTCGCCAAAAACGCCGCCAGCACCGCAAACGGCAAGGCAAACACCGAATGACCAAACTTGATCATCTCCAAAATAGTGAATAATCGTTTTAGCATTACGAACTAATTTCTCGCCCCGCCTGTAATCTTGAACTCCCCCACCGCCGCACGATTCCGAGTCGCCCGAAAATTTCCCGACAACGCGAACCTTCCCAGGCGGTAATGAGTTCCTTTGAGAACCGGCTCTAAAAGTGCCTGCTCGATCCGTCCCGTCAGCACCTGTCCCGTCCGATTCGTTTGACTGCTGACAAACCCCGAACCCTTATAGCAAATCACTTTTTTCCCACTTTGTTGAATTACCGCCCCGCCGGGGCAGTCGGCGATTTCGACCAGGTAAATAATTTTCGCGTTGATCTGCGAGGATTCCGCGTATGTTTTGCCCGGAATCGGGTTCCAAAGCGTCGTTACGAAAACCACCTGCCGCAAGACTTTTCCACCATCCTTGGAAATCGGCTCGCTGGTGGTCAGCAAAATCTCATATTCACCGCCCGGACTGCCGGCAAAAAAACTCTGGCTGAAATTTTGAAAAAGCTCTTCCGGCTTTTCCGCATTGGCGTAATTTACCAGGCTCATCCGATTATAATTACTCTGACATCCCACCCCAACGACCAAAACCGCTACTAATAATACCAGGCAAAATATTTTCATATTCGATTTAACCCGAAACCTGAGACTCGAAACCCGAAACTTTTTCCGCCAATCCCAACAGTTCCAGCGTATTACGTTCCACAATTTCCCGAAGCCGCTGCCGGGGGATCGTCGGTAAATTCGTATTGCTCACCATCTGATTGATACTGTAGATCGCCTCAATGGTCGTTGCCGCTCCCGCGGCGGGATAATCGCTTCCCATCAAAAATTTATCCAAAACGCCCATTTGATATCCCTTGATCAACGTCTGGTAACCCACCCATTGCTGACTCGTCAATCCCGCCAAATCCATAAACACATTTTCAAATTCGCCCAGCAGCAGTAATGTTTGATCCACCCACGGCCAGCCCATATCGGTAAAGACAAATTTCACCTGCGGGTACTGGCGAAAAATCTCCGACCACAGCAGTGGATTGGAAAACTCGCCCGCCGGGCATCCGAACGGCTGACCGTTGTGAATAATAATCGGCATCTGATGCGCGAGGGAATAATCATAAAGCGACATCGCCGAGGTCGCCGAAGGATGAAATCCCTGCCCCGCCGGAGAAATCACAAATCCCGCCAGTTTATGCTCCAGCCGAATTTTTTCCGCCTCGGCCATTACCGATCCCGTCGCCGGGTCAACCGATCCGAACCCGATCACGTTCTGACGATACTGATATGCGCAATCCGCGATAAACTTATTGGGAATATTCACCCCCAGAAGCTGCGAGCGAAAACCCAGCAAAAACGTCACACTCACCGGCTCGGCTGCCACCTGCAGGTCATGAGAACTGACCGATTTTCCCGCCGACGGATGCGAGCTCAATCGCCACGACCCCGCGGATTTTCCCAATTGGGCGGTACTTTCCCAAAGATGTGCATGACAATCCACAATCACCGGCGATTTATAGTCCATCGAGTTCTCCAACATAAGACAAATTCAGTATAGCCGAAAAAGTCCAAAAAAGAAAGCACGGTGGGCCAAGCCCACCCTACACAAATTTTCCGACAACGGCAATTCCATACTTGTCCGCCAAGGCGATCATTTTTTCTTTTTCAATCATAATGGTCTTACCCGCCTGGACGACCAAAGCGCTGCCGTGATATTGATGCATTTTTTCGATCGTCTCCGGTCCGACCGTAGGCACGTCGAACCGCATGTCCTGATGTTTTTGCGAGACCTTAATAAGCGTCCAGTTTCCCCTGACCAGCCGGCCTGCTCGTTCGATCATCGCGTCCGTTCCTTCAATCGCTTCCACGGCAATGATGTCTTTCTCACGCACCGCCAGCGATTGTCCCACGTCCAACTCCGCGATCTTCTGGGCAATCGGCCAGGCGAATTCAATGTCTTCCAAAATCTGCCGCGAAACATTTCGCCGCGTCATCACGCCCGCCTCGGCCATCGCTTGCTCACAATATTTCACCGAATTGACCACCGTGATCCCTTCTTCCTGTAATTCATCCGCCAGGGCACTTAAAATAGCGAGATTCCGCCGATCCTGCTTGGCTCGCCGATACCATATCCGAATCGCCCGCAAGTCCGGGATATATCGCCAAATCCGCCAACCCGAAAACGCATCCGTCTTTTTCACCCCACCTGCCAAGATCAATTCCCCGGCTCCGAATTTTTTCGTCAGCTTAATCCATCGCCCCACCCTCGCGATCGGCACCCACCAAAACCGGTCCGCCAGTTGGGCCAACTCCGCGGACGCCTGGTCCCGAATGCCCAAAACACAAACTTCCAGCCCCGCCTTTTTCGCCCCGCGCACTACCAGAAACGGCAAACCACCATTGCCTGCCACGATAACCAATTTCTGTGAGTTTGATATTCCATTAGACATTGGGTTTTAGTCATTGATTAGACATTAGTCATTAGGATTTAGTCATTGAATCCTCTATACTTCTTCAATTTCTTTTACTTTCGCCGCCAGGGTTTCATCGATTTTTTTTTCATATTCTTTCGTCAGGTTCTGCACTTGCTCCTTGCCCTTTTCGGCGTCGTCTTCCGGCAGCGTGCCTTCTTTTTCTTCGGTGTCGATGGTTTTGTTCGCGTCGCGGCGGGCGTTTCTAACGACCAGTTTAGCATGCTCGCCTAGTTGCCGGACCTGGTGTGATAGTTGCTTTCGTCGTTCACCCGAAAGCGATGGAATTACCAGCCGGATTATTCGACCGTCGGATTGCGGGGTGATTCCGAGTTCCGAGGCTTGAATCGCATGGACGATTTCCTTGATGCTTGTCGGGTCGAATGGTTTGATGACGATCAGATTGGCTTCCGGCGTCGAGAGCTGGGCCAACTGCCGCATGTCCGTCATGGCACCGAAATAATTCACCTTAATATGTTCCACCAGAGCGGTGCTGGCTCGACCCGTGCGAATACTGCGAAGCTCATTTTTGAGGAAATCCCCCGCGTTTGACATTTCCTCTTCCGCGCTCAACAAAATATCGTCCAACGGCATAACAGCACCTCCTCGTTAATCTCGAATAATACTACTGGTTATTTTTCCGGCAATCACTTTTTCGATTTTGTCCAGGTCCTCGAAGTTAAACACCACGATGGGCATTTTCGTTTCCTGGCAGATTCGAATCGCCGTCAGGTCGATAATCCCCAGCCGGCGATCGATCACTTCATCGTACGTCAATCGGTCAAACCGTTCGGCGTTGGGATTCTTGTGGGGATCTTCCGAATACACTCCATCCACCTTGGTGGCTTTGAATATGGCGTCGGCTCCCAATTCGGCGGCACGAATGGCGGCGCAGGTATCGGTTGTGACATACGGATTTCCTGTCCCGCCCGCCAAAATCACGACTTGCCCAGCCGAGAGATACCCCATGGCCGTTTCCACATTATACAATTCCACAAAATTTCCCACATTAAACGCTGAGAGTAATTTTGTGCTTTGTCCCATTGCGTTAAGCGTTTCTCGCAGCCCCAGCCCGTTAATCGTCGTGGCGATCATACCCATCTGGTGAGCCGCGAAGGGCCGGATCAGCTTGCTTTCCGAAAGATTCGCCCCGCGCAAAAGATTTCCGCCACCCACTACGACCGCGATTTCCAATCCCGACTTGGCCGCACCGATCACCTTTTGGGCCAAGACCGCCAAATGCTCCTGGCTGACGCCTTTGGTCCCCACTCCGCTCAGACTTTCGCCCGTAACCTTCAGAACAATCCGGCGATATCCGATTTTTTGATTTTTAAAATTATTCATCTCGATTCTTTTCATGAACGGCTACCCTATAAAAATTAGGGCGACCGTTTTAGCCGCCCTGTGTATCTTACTTTTCCATGTTACTTTTTGCAATTTACATTTTTGAACTTTCAATTCAAAAACCAAACGGGTGGTTCACCCACCGGAACTCTCTGTTCTCTGACCGAGTGATGCGAGACCAGTTTTTCAATTTCATGCGTTCTGGGGAAATTTATCTTTTCCCAGACCAAGAGAGCCCTGATGTATTTTTCCACGCACTGCTGGGCATGAAAGCAAACGGTGTCTGTGGGACATTCCCGGCCTAACTTAAGCGTGTGGGTAGCATTGGTAAAATCATTTTCGGCCTTGGATACCCATTCTCGGACGACGGTACCGATGTTTTCCTTCTCGAACATAGAGGATTTTTCCTTCCCGCCAGGCGGGGTATTCAATCGTTCCGATGACTTCTTTTCGCCACTCGAAATCCTCCGGCGTGGAGATAACGACATCCTTCGGTACAGGAATATCGTGAAGAACGTGTCGAACTTCCAGGCATTTTTCCCGCAGGGAACCTTTTACAGGCATGACAATCAATAAATCGATGTCGCTGTCCGGTCCGGCCTGGTTGCGGGCGTGGGAGCCGAACAGGATGATTCGGTCCGGATCGAATTGCTTGACGATGCGAGTCACGATCCGTTGAATTTGCTTTTTGAAGGACGGTTGCATTAAAAAATCCACTCCCTCACGGTCGCGTCTCTTTGTGATTACCTAGCAGGCCTTGCCGCTTCCGCCCACCTCGAATCGCAAATATTTTGTAACGGTGATCGGCTTCCCGACGGCTTTGGAGACTTCATCGATGACCTGTTTGACTGTTTTCTTGTCGTCTTTGACGAACGGCTGTTCCAGCAGGACGCGATCGTTGTACCACTTGTTGATCTTGCCCATCGTCATTTTCTCGATGATATTCGCCGGTTTTCCTGCCGATTGCAGTTCGACCTGGCCTTTGATTATCTCTTTTTCCTTTTCGACGATTTCGGCGGGAACCTGCTCGCGAGTCACCGCGGTCGGATTCACGGCGGTAATGTGCATGCACAGGTCCTTGGCGAGTTGCACGACTTGTTCGTTATTTTTTATCGACGGATCGACTTCCATCTGCAGGAGGACGGCCACCTGTCCGTTATGATGCTCATAACTGCTGATATAACCGCCGCAGAGTTTACCAAACTGGCTGACCTGCATATTCTCGCGCAATTTATTGATCGCGTCATCCATAACGTCTTTGACGGTTTGATTCGCGTCACAGGTCAATTTCTGGGAAACCAATTTTTCAGCGCTATCCGGCATGGCATCCAGGCCCGCGACGTGTTGGGCAATTTTCTTGCACATGCTCTGGAAAATATCATTGTTGGCCACCGGTGAGGTTTCGCATCGCACCTGCAAGATCGCTCCGCAACAACTGCAATCGCTGATATAGGTCGCCACCCTGCCTTCCGCCGTCTCGCGTCCCAGTTTGCTGGCCGCGGCCATCGCCCCGGACTTGCGAAGAAAGTCTTCCGCTTTTGTAATATCGCCGTCAGTCTGCGCTAATGCCTTTTTACAGTCCATCATCGGAAGCTGTGTCCGCTCCCGTAATTCCTTTACCAATCCCGCCGTTATCTCTGCCATTGCGTTATACGCTCCTTTTATTTTTCAATTTTATATTCTTATTAAGTACATTACGCCGACGCCGGGGTTGAACTCTGTTCCGGCGGCAAGGCAACTTGAGGTTGTTCTATTATGGGTTGTTCCACTGGTTTTTCTACCACCGGTTCAGTTACAACCGGCGCGGGTCGCGGCGCGGGAGCCGGTTGCGGTGAGTATCGTTGCTGTTGCTGCTGCGGGGGGCGTCGTCTCGGCCGGCGCTGTCTTTGTTCCTGATCGGGGGAATAACCTTCCTGAATGGTCGGCTGTTCCGTTATCACCTGTTCTTCCGGACGGGCGGCCATACCTTCCGCTATCGCATCCGTCAATTCCTTTAGAACGATTTCGATTCCACGCATGGAATCGTCATTTCCCGGGATCGGAATATCGGCCCAATCCGGATCGCCTTCGGTATCGATTAAACAAATCGTCGGAATATTTAATTTCTTGGCTTCCTTGACCGCGATATGCTCAAACCCCGGATCGATAATAACCATCACCTTCGGCATCCTTTCCATTTTTCGGATACCTTCGAGGTTGCGTTTCATTTTTCTCATCTCGCGGGTCAACGTGGAGATCATCTTTTTGCTGTAATTGGCTAGCTCGCCCGTCGCTTCCAACTTTTCCAGTTCTTCCAACCGGGCCAGCCGAGAACGGATCGTGCGGAAATTCGTCAACGTTCCGCCCAGCCATCGTTCATTCACGTAGTGCATATTGCCGCGTTGGGCCTGGGCTTGGACCGCGCCCCGGGCTTGACGTTTCGTCCCCACAAACAAGACGTCCCCGCCCATAGCGACGAGCTTGGCGAGATACTTCTTGGACCGCAGAATTCCCTTTAGGGTTTCTTTGATATCGATGATGTGGATCATGTTTCGTTTTCCGAAGATATACGGTTTCATCTTCGGATTCCAACGGCTGACACGGTGACCAAAATGAATACCGGAATCCAATAAATCGCGCACTAATTCAGAAGCCAATCGCTATCTCCTTATTAAATTGATAAAAAAAAACACTTCTGGCAACATTCAAGCATATTGCCAATACTGATACTGATATTTCCATAAACAAAGGAACCTCTTAAGTTACCTTTTGGAGTTAAAGCTGTCAAGACGTATTTTAGCCAAAATTTATTTGCTTTTGATCTCGTCAAAAGATAAATTCTAGGGCTGGATTCAGAAAATAACGGAATCTTTGGGGCAACCGGGGTTGGTTGCCTCTTTTGCAGGGTGGGCTTTGGCTCACCATTTTACTTTTTAGAACAGGAGTTGAAAATGGCAATCACGATTTATTACGAAAGCGACACGGACCTGAATTTTCTTAAAAACAAGACCGTCGGCATCGTCGGCTATGGTTCCCAGGGCCATGCCCACAGTCAGAATCTGCGGGACAGCGGGGTAAAGGTTATCGTGTCCGAACTTCCAGGCACGGACAATTACAAACTCGCGGTGGAAAACGGTTTTAAACCGATGACCGCCGCCGATCTGACCAAGCAGGCGGATTTGATCATCATCACCGTCCCCGATGAAGTTCAGCCCATCGTGTTCAAAAACGAAATCAAACCAAATCTGACCGCCGGAAAGGCTCTCGGTTTTTGCCACGGATTTAACATCCACTTCGGCCAGATCGTTCCGCCGAAAGATATCGACGTGATTATGATCGCCCCGAAGGGTCCCGGCCACCTGGTCCGCAGCGAATATCAAAAAGGCGGCGGCGTGCCGTGTTTGATCGCGATCTACCAGGACGCCAGCGGTAGCGCCAAGAAACTGGCCCTCGCCTGGTCGGCAGGTATCGGCGGCGCTCGTGCGGGCGTCATCGAGACCACATTCGCCATTGAGACCGAAACCGATCTTTTCGGTGAACAGGTAGTCCTGTGCGGCGGAGTAACCGCTCTGGTCAAAGCGGCCTTTGAAACCCTCGTCGAAGCCGGCTATCCGCCCGAAATTTGCTATTTCGAATGTATGCACGAGCTAAAATTGATCGTGGACCTGTTCTACCAGGGCGGGATCAATTACATGCGTTACAGTGTCTCGAACACCGCCGAATACGGCGATCTGACTCGCGGCCCGCGGATCATCAACGATCAAACCAAGCTCGAGATGAAGAAGATATTGGACGAGATCGTCAGCGGAAACTTCGCCAAGGAATTCATCCTGGAAAACCAGGCCGGCATGCCGAGCTTCAAGGCCCTTTACAAAAAGGACTACAACCACCCCATCGAAGTCGTCGGCCGCCAACTGCGAAAAATGATGAAGTGGATCAACGCGAAGGAAGTTTAAGAAGCTGACAGCAAACAGCGTACAGCTAACAGCCAGGATTGTAAGGGCGGGTTTTCAAACCCGCCCTTTTTTCATGTTTCAACTTTTTATATTATTGAATATAATAAAGAATATCCTAAAAGACGATTTCGCTTTATGTCAAGGAGATGATTATGCCGGTCAAACCCAAACGATCGTTAGCCATTCAAAGGCGGCCTGAAATATCCCTACGGCAAATCAAACATCTGCTTCGAAAACACCTGCCCGAATTTCGTCAAAAATATGGTGTTCAAAGTTTGGGTATCTTTGGTTCTTACATCCGCAAAGAACAAAAACCTCGAAGTGACCTGGATATCCTGGTAGATTTTGATCGAGACATCTCCTTAATTCAATTTGTCAATCTGGAACTTGAACTCAGCGACTTGCTGGGAGTCAAAGTAGACCTGGTGGACAGGGAAACCCTCAAACCCGAGATTGGCAAAAATATCCTTCGGGAGGTCGTAGGTTTGTGAAGGCTAAACGATCCATCATCGATTATCTACGAGATATACAAGACGCTGCCGAAAAAGGAATTTGTTTTACGAAGGGTATAGACTTTGAATCCTTCAACGGCAATGACGAAAAAATCTTTGCGGTCATTCGCGCAGTCGAGATCATCGGTGAGGCAGCCAAACATATCCCAAATTTCATTCGGCAACGATACCCAGAAATTCCCTGGCGGGCCATCGCAGGCATGCGAGATAGGTTGATTCACGACTATTCAGGTATTCGTATCAAACAGGTTTGGCTAACCGCACATCAAGACCTGCCAGCCTTGGCCGACGTCATTAACAAGATACTTAAGGATTTGCAAACTGACCCATAGATCGCCGTCTCAATAATAATTTTCCTAGATTTTCATTTTTTCTCATCCAAGTGTTTCAGATGTTCCTCAATTCGGGCCAGGGTATACAGGATTTGTTGTTGACGGAATCCCCGCAATCGATAGAGGCGGATGGCCAGCGACACGGTGCAGATAATGGCGATCCACAACAAGAAATAGGCCAGCACTGGCAGGTACGGTGTGGGAGGAACCTTGCTGCCGGAAACAGAACTCAGCGATTGAACCAGCCCCGACGACTCCAGCACCCTGCCCAAGAGGAACACTAGCGCCAGGAGAATCCAACTGATGGCCGTGGCCCACTTCATCCGAGTGATTCGCCTTTTCTCCAAGTGAACCATCCGGTGAAGCTTTTTTTGCTCTTCTTCTGAAAGCCGTCCAGGTTCCATCCCGTTTTGCTTGAGAAGTTCATGGACCATTTTTTTTTCATCTGTCATGGCTTAAATCCTCCATTGCTCGACGCAGTGAGCGTTTCGCATAAAAAATTCGTGACCGAACCGTTCCGATAGAACAACCAATAACCTCGGCGATTTCCTGGTATTCCATCTCCTCCAGAAATCGCAGCACCAGCACTTCCCGCTGCTCAAGGGGGAGCTTTTCCAGTCCTTGGTGAATTTGGGCAGCATCCTCGGCTGAAAAAGCATCCACAGTGTATTCTCCTACTGTCGGTACGTCCTCCTCCTGGAGGACACTTGGCAACCGCTTTTCTTTCTTCAGATACTGATATGCCTGGTTCCTAGCGATGCGATACAACCAGACCTGGAACGCCTCAGGTCGTTCGAGCGTCCTAAGTTTTCGGTAAACCGACAGCCAGACCTCTTGGACAATGTCGTCGGCACGAAAGATGTCCCCGATCAGACGGCGGACAAAGTACCGCAGCGGATCATGATAACGTTGAATGACCTGCTCAAAGGCGCTCTCATCGCCGCCTTGACATCGTAAGATCAGAAGTTCTTCTCTTAGCCGTGGTATCGGGTTCATATCCGTCCTCATGATAATAGATGATCCCCACCACGAAAAGTTCAAAAGAAAAACGAAATTTTTATGGAAATGATCCACCCAATCAGATTCAGCTTACATCGTAGCTTACCCTTCGGCCTTTGCTACCCACTCAGCCGTAATTGGCTTCATAGAGCACCTTTCCGGTTTTAAGAATGTCCCGGATAAAACTATCACCTATTGCCAGCCGCTGTTTAATTTTTTCCGGGGTTTTGACGAGCAAATCAAGGGGAAACCCCGCTCGAACCTTCAGCCGTATCTCCACTGCCTTAGCCACCGGTTTTTCCTTAAAGGGCATAATGACTAAAAGGTCCACATCCGAATCCGGTGTTGGTTTGCCCCAGGCATACGAGCCAAACAAAATAACCCGTTGCGGATGAAATTCAGTGACAATCCGTTGGCTGATTTCATATATTTTTTTCATACGGATCATGGACTTCCTCAAGGGTAATTGGGCTACCGTGCTTCCGTCGGCTTTATGAATTGAACCGTATGCCCTTGGCGATAGGCTTTATAATGCTTCCCGCGAATACCACCCTTAAAATCATATTCGGGCAGCATATCGTCTTCGTTCGTTTTTTTATCTTTTGAAATATTCTTCTTCATATACTGCACCCGATTTATTTATTTTCAAGTTTACTGCCCCTGCTTATCAATGTCAACGTTTCAAACCCACCATCTTCATCTCATTACCGCCCGATTTATTCCTTCTTTTGGAAAGCGAGCATGGTGGATTGTTTTCCTCGGACGAATTGAAGGGATTTTTGGCGTTTTTGGCGGTCTTCTTCGGTTTTGGTGGGTAGGTTTTCGGCTTCGATTAATTCTTTATTGACGATTCCGGTTTCTAATTTTTCGGCGGGAATGGCTTGCGGGGTTAGGACGGTTATGCGGTTGTCGAGAACTTCGGCGAAACCGCCGGCGACGAAGAAATATTGTTTTTTGTGATTGTTGTCGATTCGTAAGAGGCCGGGACCTAATTTACAGAGTAGGGGTGAATGTTCGGGTAGGATTCCGAATTGGCCGTCGTGGGCGGTGAATACTACGAAATCGGCGGCTTCATCGACGATCTGGCGTTCGGGAGTTACGATGGTGCATTGAAGTTGTCCGGCAACTACATCGGCCATGATTACGTTCCCTCGGCCAGCCGTTTGGCCTTTTCGGCGGCTTCTTCGATATTGCCCACGTACATAAAGGCTCGTTCCGGCAAGTGATCCCACTTACCCTCGCAAAGTTCCTGGAAACTTCGGATCGTATCGGCCAGGGAGGTATAAGTGCCAGGAATGCCTGTAAAAGCCTGAGCGACGATGAACGGTTGGGAGAAGAATCGTTCGATTTTTCTGGCCCGGCTGACGATTTGTTTGTCTTCTTCGTTTAATTCATCGACGCCGAGAATGGCGATAATGTCCTGCAAATCGCGATATCTCTGCAAAATCTGCTGCACCCGTCGGGCTACCGCGTAATGGTCCTCTCCGACGTACTGGGGATCGAGAATGCGTGAGGTACTGGCCAGTGGATCGATGGCGGGATAAATTCCCTTTTCGGAGATGGCTCGTTCCAGAACGATAAAGGCGTCGAGGTGTGTAAAGGTTGTAGCCGGGGCTGGGTCGGTCAGGTCGTCGGCGGGGACATAGATGGCCTGAACCGAGGTAACCGCGCCTTGTTTGGTGGAGGTGATTCGTTCCTGGAGAGCGCCCATTTCCGTGCCCAGGGTCGGCTGATAACCGACGGCGGAAGGCATACGGCCGAGGAGGGCGGAAACCTCAGAACCTGCCTGGACAAATCGGAATATATTGTCGATAAAGAGGAGGGTTTCGGCTCCGCTTTCATCGCGGAAATATTCCGCCATTGTGAGCGCGGATAGAGCGGCTCGCAAGCGTGCCCCCGGCGGTTCGTTCATCTGGCCGAAGACCATTGTGGTCTGGTCGATGACGGATTTTCCGGTGTCGCCGATTTTTGTTTCCTGCATTTCCAGCCAGAGATCGTTTCCTTCGCGCGTTCGCTCTCCGACGCCGGCGAATACCGAATATCCGCCGTGCTTGGTGGCGATCCGGGCGATCAATTCCTGGATAATAACCGTTTTTCCCAATCCCGCTCCACCGAACAAACCAACCTTTCCGCCGCGGACAAATGGGGCGAGCAAGTCGATGACTTTAATTCCCGTTTCAAATATTTCCGTCTTAGGTTCCAGATCGGCGAACTCCGGGGCATCGCGATGGATACTTCGCGTCTGTTTGGCCTGGACCGGTCCGCGGCGATCGACCGGCTGACCGAGCAGGTTGAAAACCCGTCCGAGTGTTTCCTGGCCAACGGGAACCATCACCGGTCCGCCGGTATCGATAATATCCATTCCTCGCACCAAACCGTCCGTAGACCCCAGCGACACAGCCCGCACGCGTCCGGCGCCGAGTTGCTGCTGAACCTCACAGGTCAGATCGATTTTACCGGCGGGACTTTCGACCTCGACTTTTAACGCGTTTAGAATCGGAGGCAATTGCTCCTCTTCAAACTGAGCATCCAGTGTCGATCCGATCACTTGTACGATTTTTCCTATATTCGCCATATCGTTAACCTCTTTTATTCGTCAGTGTATATTCTACTTGTAACCGTTCAGCCCACTCCGTCATTGTGCCACGGCTGGCTTGTCCAGCCGTGTCTTAAGAGCACGGTCGGACAAGCCGACCGTGGCACATTGGGAGGCATCTACTTTTTATTTCAAAGCTTCCGCACCGCCGATCAGCTCGGCGAGTTCGCGTGTAATCTGGGCTTGGCGGGCCTTGTTGGCTTGTCGGCCCAGGTGTTTGATCATTTCTTCGGCGTTATCGGTGGCGGCTTTCATCGCCACCATTCTTGCCACCTGTTCGGAAACGGCGGCGTCTCGGACGCACTGATATAGTGCCACCTTCACCGCCTCAGGCAGTAATTCCAGGAGCAACTGCTCGGCGGGCGGGCTGAAATCATATTCAAAACTCCATTGGCCCGGTAATTCGGCTTCGGAGCCGGTGGTAATTTGTAGTGGAAGTAACTGCAAAACGTTCGGGGTCTGTTTGCTGGTCGAATGGAATTGCATGTAAGCCACATGGACGCCATCGACTTTTCCGGATGCGTAAAGGTCCATATATTGATCGGCGATTTCGACGACCTGCGGGTACGTCGCTTCGTCCGGCAGTTTGAAAAAGTGCTCAACCTTTAAACCCAGGAATTTTAAATACCCCCACCCCTTTTTCCCGATTACGTCGAATTGTAACTCTCGCTGCCGGCTCAACTGTTCATTTGAAAATGCCTGGGCGCGCTGGAGAACATTGCTGTTGTACCCCCCTGCCAAACCGCGGTTGGAGGTGATGACCAGGAGAGCGATTTTTTTTATCGCCTCGTGCTTGGTCAGGAACGGATGCTTTACTTCGGTGAATTTGGCGATATTGGAGACCATTTCCATGATCTTCCGGGTATAGGGTTTGGCAGCCACGGTTCGGTTGAAGGCTTTCTGAAAGCGCGCCGTGGCGATCAGTTGCATCGTCCGCGTGATTTTGCGGATGTTCTGAACCGATTTTCGCCGTTTTAAAATGGCCCGTGCTTTCGCCATGACTTATTATGCCTTAAACGTTTTCTTGAATTCCTGAAGAGCGGATTTGAGTTTAGCGTCGATTTCTTTTGTCAGTTCCGCCTTGGCCGAAAGCTCGCGGAATACGTCCGGGTGTTTTTCGTGGATGAACTTCAATAATTCACGTTCGCAGATTCGCACGCGGGGAATGGGGACATCGTCGAGGAATCCATTAACGCCCGCATAAATCACGATCACCTGATCGGTGACGTCCATCGGTTGATACTGCGGTTGTTTGAGGAGTTCGACCATTCGATATCCCCGGTCGAGTTGGGCCTGGGTTCCGGGGTCAAGCTCGGTGCCCAACTGGGCGAAGGCTTCCAATTCGCGGAAGGCGGCCAGGTCCAGACGCAGCGACCCTGCGATTTTTTTCATCGCCTTGTTTTGCGCTTTTCCGCCGACGCGCGATACGCTGATTCCGACGTCCACCGCCGGCCTGACACCGGCGAAGAAAAGGTCCGGCTGCAGATAAATCTGGCCGTCGGTGATGCTGATCACGTTGGTTGGAATATAGGCAGACACTTCGCCTTCCAGCGTCTCGATGATCGGAAGGGCCGTCAGCGATCCGCCCGTTCCCGGTACGGTTCGTATTTCAAGACCATTGTTGTTCGGCAGTGCCTTGATGTCCTTTTCGGCTTCCCAGATACCAGGAACACCTAAATACATTTTATCGTTTACGCCTTTTTTTGTATCGCCTGGCGCTGTTTTGGGACAGATGATTCTTTGTTCAGCCACTTTGGCCGCCCGTTCGAGCAATCGGCTGTGGAGGTAAAATACGTCACCCGGATAAGCTTCTCGTCCGGGTGGACGGCGAAGCAGCAAGCTCAACTGCCGATAGGCCTGTGCTTGCTTGGAAAGGTCGTCATAAATGCAAAGAGTGGCTTGGCCATGCTCATACATGAAATATTCAGCCATGGAGCAACCGGAGTATGGAGCGATATACTGCAATGGGGCCGGGTCCGCGGCACCGGCGAGGACGATAATCGTATATTCCATCGCGCCCTTTTGTCGAAGAATATCGACCACGCTGGCCACGGTGGATTCTTTTTGCCCGATGGCCACGTAAACACAAATGACCCCTTTGCCTTTTTGGTTGATAATGGTGTCGATGGCAATGGCGGTCTTTCCCGTCTTTCGGTCGCCGATGATCAATTCTCGCTGCCCGCGTCCGATGGCGGTCATCGAGTCGATGGCCTTGACGCCCGTCTGGAGCGGTTCATTAACCGGCTGACGTTCGGCGATTCCCGGAGCGACCATTTCCACGGGTCGTCGCTGAGTCGTTATAATCGCCGGGCCGCCATCCATCGCTTCGCCCAACGGATTAACCACGCGCCCGACCAGCTCTTTACCGACCGGAACGGAGAGTAGTTTTCCAGTGCACTTGACCATGTCTCCTTCATGGATCGTCAGGTAATCGCCGAGAATGACGATGCCGACGTTTCCTTCCTCCAGGTTAAAGACCTGTCCGATCACTCCGGATTGGAACTCGACCATCTCGCCCGACATGGCAGCCGACAGGCCGTATACGCGGGCGATACCGTCGCCCACTTCCAGAACCTCACCGACATCCCTCAGTTCAAGCTTTTCACGAAACTGCGCGACTTCACGCTTGATTACTGATGAAATCTCGTCCACTTTGAATTTCATCTTCGCCTCGTCTTAATAAATTCTTTTGTAATGTTGACAACCTGGTTTTGACCGATCCGTCGATTAAAAGATCGCCCGCGCGAGCCACAAAACCGCCGAGAATTTCCGGCCTGATCTGATGGTCGACGATAGGCTCTTTTTGCAGGTACTTTTGCAGGGTCTGCATGATGTCCTGACGTAAGTGCTCGTCGATGGGAACCGCCGTCCAAAGTTTCACTTTGACCCGTTTATTACGTCGATCATCCTCCTGGGCAAACGCCTGAATCACGGCAGGCAGAATTCCCAGCCGATCCCGGTGATTCATCACTCCTAAAAAATTCATGGACAGAGGATGGAAATCGTTTTGAAACTGTTGCAGAAATTTTTCTCTGTCTTCCGCCGTAGCCAGGACGGAATCGAAAAAATGGATCAGTTCGGGATTCCGGGCGAGCAGTTCCTTCCAAACGTTCAACTGCTCGCGAACCGTATCCAGCAGTCCCTGCTCCGAAGCCAGGTCGTACAGCGCCAAGGCATACGTCGAACCTAATTTTTTTCGTTCCTGTTGGTTTTCGCCAGCCATTTTTCTTCTATCTTAACCCGAAACTCGAAACCATCTTAAACCCGCTCCCTTATGGTCGCGGCTCTTTGGTCAATTCGTCCAGTCCATGCTGGATCAGCACCCGATGATCCTCGCTGTTGACTTCCCGCTGCAAAATCTTTGCCGCCAGATCGCCGGCAATCTTGGCTGATTTGCTGTAAAGCTCCTTGAGGGCCTGAATCTTCGCCTGCTCGATTTGATCTTTGGCTTGCTCGATAGCATGCCGGGCCTGCTCCTGACCGTGGGCGAGTATTTGATCGCGAACGTGCTCGGCCTCGACGGCTGATTTCTTGATCACTTCCATCGCCTGGGCCTGCGCGCCAGCCAACTGGTCCTGATATCGGGCCAGCAATTTTTCCGCTTCCAAATTTTGAGCTTTTGCCGAGTCAATATCGCGGCGAATCTGGTCCTCGCGATTTTTCAAGGCGGAAAGCAGGGGTTTCCAGGCAAACTTTCCCAGGACGATCAGCAGCAGGATAAAAATGACCAGCGTCCAGATGGATGCCCAGATCGTCCCGCCGAAAACGGAGGGTTCGGCCTCGGCGGCTTCGCCTGGGGTCCCCAGGCAAACCGCGCATGCGTTCGCAAGGATCAACCCGGTACCAAATAACAAACTATAAAGGCGACTCATGTCTGAGTTCCTTTCCGCAATGAAAAATAAACTATCCGTCCTATTTTGAGAACAAGACGGCTAACATCCCGACGATAATGGCGAAGAACGTTGCCCCCTCGATCATTCCGGCGGTGATGATCATGGCGGAGGTAATCCGTCCACCGGCTTCAGGTTGACGGGCGATATTCTCGCACGCTGAGGACGCGATTCGGCCGATCCCCGCCGCGCCGCCGATCAACGCCAACCCGGCTCCGATCGATCCGCCGAGCTTACCGGCGCCGTTATCGCTCAGGAATACGCCATGGTTCGTCGTAACCCCAGCCTGGGGCTGACCGTCCGCGGCCAAGGCTGCCGAGGTAAATCCCAACATGATCATCGCCAACATCACGCAAGAGAAAAACTTACTACGCATCGAAAAACCTCCACAAAAAAAATTCAACTAATGTTCCTGATGGACCGACATCCCGATAAAAACGGTTGCCAGTAACGTAAATATATATGCCTGCAAAAAGGCTACAAACAATTCCAAACCCGAGAGAGCCACGCTTCCCACTACGCTAGCCCCCGCCACGAACAACCCCATACCGTACGACGTCGGCAAGGCAATAAAAAAGAGCATGATCGCCAGGACGGTATGTCCCGCGAGCATATTGGCGAACAACCGGACAGCCAGAGCGAAACTCTTCGAGGCCACTCCTAAAAACTCCAGAAGGAAGAGCAAGGGGAATAAAATATACCCGATAACCCCTCCAATCGGCGGGACCAATTTATACCAATAGAGGAAAAAGCCTTTTACAACCGCCTGGGGCCAGGGTTTGCCGTGATGGTGCTCGAGGTACATGTTCTGCCAGATCCCCGAAACGTGGATCATGATGAACATGAGGCTGGCCAGGGCGCCGGTTACATAAATGTTTCCCGTCGGGGTTCCGCCGATCTCTTTTAGCTTGCCGGCGCTGGCGAGAAACAAAATTGAACCGATGGGAACCATCCCAAGCAGATTGCAGAACAAAATGAAGAAGAAAAACGTCCAGATCAGGCCGATGAAACGATCCGTCTGGTCGTGGAGCATGGGCCGGGCAACTTCGTCCCGGAAATAGACGCAAATGGCTTCAAAAAAATTCCGTACTCCGGTCGGGACCATTTGCCGCCGGCGGGTAACTATCGGAAAAACGACGAGCATAATCACCGCCACCACCGTCAGCATAATCATGTGATTATTGACGGTGATCGATCCAATCTTGAAGATATCGTGGGCGACTACGTGATCCAGAGGATTCGCAGACGCCACTATTGTTCCTGTTATCATATTTTTATCGCTGAGTCTAAAAATTACTTATCGGAATAATGGATTGTGAAGCTTTATTTTGAATTGCCCGTTAATAGTTTTATCGCCATAACCATCTCACAAATTAATCCCGCAAAATAAAACCCAATTATGTACAAAAAGAATTTAAATGCAACGGAGGATAAGATCAAGACGAAAATAAGAATTCCGATCAAAGTTATCAACATTCTTACGCTCATTGCGGCCAGAACAGCTTGGGGGAGAATTTCGGGCATATATCGCCACATCACCGCTAATGTTACCCCCCCGCCGCAGGCTCCGATGATGGCCACCGATAACGCATAAAGGACCAGGACATCTGAAGCTTTTGTAATCCCGACACAAACGATCCCGGCGATCATAATGGTCAGCACAGGGGCAAGTATAATCATCACCAAATCCCGTCGGCGGGGAATGTGCATACTATTTTTCTCGATTTCGGTCACGATCTTTTGTGCTTTCCGATCTATTCATGGTCAGCGATTCTTTAATCAGCAAATATAATCCGACAATAATGCCCACAATCGCGCCGATGAGAATTCCCATCGGATAAGTGCCCCAGTGCCGGTCCACAAAATAACCGATCAGACAAAATAATCCGACCGATCCGGATACTTCAAAACCGACACCGGCATATTTCCAGGATTCTCCGGAGAATTTATCTTTATTCTGTTCCACGTTAGTGCATTTCAACTTCCACAGAGCCCAGGGCTTTGCGGAAGAAATTGAACTGGACGTTCGAGTGCAGAGCCAGCAGGGACATGGGAACGGCGGAATCGGGAAGTTTTTTGGCGATCATCAGTGTGGTCAGCCGCAAACCGAAGGGATTGTCGTGCATTCCGGCGTGCCAGATGGAGACCTTTTCCGCCCGCCAGGTCTGCACTGGTCCGACAGAAACGGCCTGGGTCGGAACCATGTTCACCTGTCCGCCGCCGGAGGTCCGGGCGTTTTGCATAACCGTTACGGGGTGCAGGTTCACCACGCGGGTTGGGAGTTTCAGATATTCCGCCGGCGTGGGCGGATTGTCTTTGTATTTTCCTTTCCGCGGAAGGGGATCGTTAAACGCCCAGTGTTTGATATCGCCCTGTCCGCCCTGCATGGTCACGCAGCGGGCATCGTTGTAGCTGGCGATGTATTCCTTAGCGTCGGCCTTGGGGAAGTGAATGTTCTTTCTCGGCATGGCCAAGTCCTTGCGGATGTGGTTAAAGCACATTTCCATATCCGCCTTGGCGAACGACAACGGATGCTTTTCCGGCACTTCCTTGCCGTCGATCACCCACTCGTCCATGCCCCAGAAATGAGCGTTTTTTAAATTAAGATCGGTCGCGTTGACTATTCGAGCGACCAGGGGCAATTGTTCGGTCGGGCCGATCGGCCCGCAGATGCCGGCCGGCTGAGAGTCGGTGGCTTGGCGCCAGGCCTCGATGTATTCCAGGGCTTCGGCGCAATAAAAATCTTCCAGGGTGTCATACACCACCACTTTGAACCCAGGCCGGGAGAGTTTGAGAATTCTTTCCGGCGTGAGCTTGGCGGCGTCTTTTAAAATTTGAGAGTCAATCGTAGTGTAATCCCACCAATCGGGGGCCAGTTTGCTTAACGGTCTTGCCATAATCTGTCTCCTAAAAAAAAGAGTGTATTTGCATTTTGCATTTTGCAATTAAACTTTTGTGATATACTTTCCCAGCGCCGCACCCAGAGGATCAAATTCTTCCGTCCCGAACCCCAGGTGAGAATGCCTCCGCCAGCCTTCGGCGTATTGAAATTTCTTCGACATTTCCCCCACCTGAGCGGACATATCTTCCATTGTCGTCAAGTAACTATCCATCCCCTGGCTATGGTCAAGCCATTCCTTTTGGGTCTTGTGGCAGGCGAGCATTTGTCGTTTTGTTTTCAGCACTGAAGTGATATCGACATAAAAATCGGGAATGATCGGATTCCGAAGTTGGTCCATAAGGCCGTGGGGCAAGGCGTGATAAACCGCCATATCCGTGGCCACCGGCGGAATCGGCGGGTCGGTGACAAAGTTTTTCATATTTCGGCAAAACGCCGCCGTTACTCCGACCCGCACCGTATTGGTGTGGTCCTCCATGTAATCCTGCGGAGATTGCAGAAGGACGATTTCCGGATCCACTTTGCGAACGACGGCGCACAGTTTGGAAACCAGTATCCGGTCATAATATACTTCCAGATCATCCACCAGCGGGAAATGAAAAATCGCTCCGACACTCCGGGCGGCTGTCCGGGCCTCGGCGGTCCGCAGGGCGATGATATCGTCCTTGTCATAGACCGCAGTTCCGCACGAGCCATTGGCTACATTCATGTAATGAATCTCGTAGCCGGCGTTTTTAAGTAAAATCAGAGTTCCCGCCATTCCGAATTCGATATCATCCGGGTGGCAGGCGATAGCAAATGCTTTTTTAGACATTTTTGAATCTCCTATCCAGTCGCATCTATTTCAGCAAACGATATTTATAAACAACTTTGGTTTCCAATGCCACATTTTTTGTGAAAAATGCCTTTTTTGAAAATCATACGAAGATTTTCGTTGACAATACGAATTGCTTCGTATATACTTCGGCCGGATCATGTATTTTTGGGAGGTATCAGACATGGCCAAACAAAACGTACCCCGCCCGACGGATGCGGAACTGGCAATTCTTCGGGTCCTTTGGCGGCGCGGACCGAGTACCGTAAAAGAGGTTCTGGACGAACTCGCCCAATCCCGCCCAACCGGCTATACCACGGTTTTAAAGTTTCTGCAGATTATGACCGCCAAGGGATTGGTCACCCGAAACGAATCCCAGCGGACGCATGTCTACCAGGCCCGCCTGGCCGAAGAACAGACCCAGCAACAATTAGTCACGGACCTTCTAACCCGTGCCTTCGGCGGTTCGGCTCTGAAAATGGTCGCACAAGCGTTACTTAGCAAAAAAGCCTCACCGGAAGAATTAACTCAAATCCGGCACATGCTGGATAAATTGGAAAGGGGTGCAAAATGAACGCAATGGAACAAATTCTTTCCCAGCCGGTAATTTACCAAGTGGGTTGGGCGCTGGTGCATTTTTTGTGGCAGGCGGTCGCGGTGGGCGTATTGCTGGGGATCGCGCTTCTGGTATTACGAAATCGCCGAGCTAACGTTCGATATATTACCGCCTGCATCGCCCTGCTTTTGATGGCGATACTTCCGGCGGTAACGATGCAGGTGATGTGGGAACCGCCGAGTAGAATCGATTTGGCATCGCCCATTTCCGCCGCCAAAATAATAATTTCCACCCCCCCTGCTTCCGCCAACGCTGATCATCCAATCGAACCCGCAGCAATTGTCGCGGCTGGCGTTTCCTTACCGCCGCAATTATGGCACAAGCGGGCTGCCACGATATTGGAAAATCATCTGCCCTGGATCGTTGCCGGGTGGCTCACCGGAGTGATGCTTTTGTCGATCCGCCTTTTGGCTAGCTGGCTTTGGACCCAGCAGATCAAACATAGCCGGACGCTACCCGTCCCCACTCGCCGGCAGGAACAATTTCTCGATCTTGCAAGGCGAATCGGCGTCAGCCGTCCGGTCCGATTACTCGAATCCGCCCTCACTGCGGTCCCAATAGTCATCGGCCATCTACGCCCGGTAATTCTCCTGCCCGCCAGCGCTCTAACCGGCCTGACGCCAAGCCAACTGGAAGCCATCCTAATCCACGAACTAGCCCACATCCGCCGATACGATTATCTGGTCAATCTCATTCAAACCGTCATCGAAACCCTCCTTTTCTATCACCCCGCCGTCTGGTGGGTCAGCCGACGAATCCGAATCGAACGCGAAAACTGCTGCGACGATCTGGCCGTCCAATTCTGCGGCGACCGGCTGACCTACGCCCGAGCGTTGGTTACGATGGAGGAACTACGTCAAGATCATGGCCAACTGGCAGTGGCCGCCGATGGTGGTTCGCTTCTTTCCCGTATTCAACGGCTGGTCAATTTACCGACAAATTCTTTTGCTTCCCCACGTTGGATGGCCGGAATGGCAGGATTGGCGACCGTCATCATTTTGCTGACTGGTTTAACGTTGTCCACCTATGTCCTGGCAGCCGATAAATCCCAGGATCAAAAAACCGACCTTTCCAGCGATCAGCTTTTGCAGAAAATCTCCAAAACATACACATCGGCCCGGCAGGAGTTCCGCAATGTGGAAATTGTGGCTTCGGTGCGGGAATATCAGTGGAATGCAGGAGGAAAGAATTGGATTCGCACCCCGGCGAGAACACATGTGCGAGCCTGGTACGAAAAGTGCCCTCCGGGAAAAGTTCGCATCGAATTTGATCCTGAAATTCATCCCTGGATGGGCGGACCGACTCCTTATGGCGAAAATCGAGACCTGTTGGCTTATGATGGAAATACATTTCGTAAGATCGATTTTGTATATAATGGTCGATTTTACGAATCGAGGATTTCAGACAAGCAAAAAGGCTGGAATCGGGTTTTGCCATCTACATCAATGTATACAGGCCTTAGGCTTACACCCTTTGACGCAGACCAAGGCATCTTTCGATTGCTCTTTGAAGCCCTCGAAGATAAAAAGAAATGGTTCGGACGTCAAAATATATACATTCATGCCCAGACTATTCAACAAAATGGTCAGCCGATCGTCAAACTTGAAATTGGACGCCATCCATCCTCAATCACCGATATCTATTACCTGGACCCTGCTAAAAACTTTGCGCTAATTTCTTATGAATGGTGGTGGACTGATCGAAAGGATAACCGCCGTTTTTTAATGTCCTCTGTCCACGTAGATGCCTGGAAAAAGATAAGAAATTCATTATTGTTTCCGACGCATGCTGTCTCTCAATGGCTCAACCAGCGGAACCAACCCGACAAGAAATTAATGTCAATCTATCAGGCCCAATCTGTGAATTTCTTTGATCCTGCAAAATCCGACATACTCTTTACCGCCAGCGATATTGAATTGGGAAAAAGGACCGCTCAAATGCCGATTGGCCCCCTGACAGTAAAACCCATTCCCTCCTTTGAAGAACCGAGTGTTCCGGCCAACATGCCAGTCGTAGATATGGTAATCCTTCCACAAAAGCAAAAAAGTGAAAACGCCGCCGAAGGCAAGTTTGAACTTGATCGGCCAATTCAGGTCTCGGTCAAATCACCGGCTGGGAAATATGAAAAAATGGAAATCCGGTGGGTCGAGTTCAGGAAAGTTAAAAATGATCTAAAGGCGACGGCGTTTGTATCATATCCTTCCGGTCCCAAAGCCAAATGGCAAATTGGTATAGAGTTGTTGGATAAACAAAATAAAGTATTGGCCCAGGCCAAAACCTATCTTGAAAACAGGGGGATAATTCTGGGCGTTCCGGCGATGATGGAAAGCAATTTGGAATTTAATTTCGGTCCGTATAACGCGGTGGCCGATGTTGTTACTTTCAAGATCACCGTTACCCGGATCAGCGAAGAGGATAACGCTGGTGCCACGGCTGGCTCGTCCAGCCGTGTCTTGAAGAGCACGGTCGGACAAGCCGACCGTGGCACAAAGCAAAAGCCGGTGAGCAAAGGTTCGCCCAGCGTTATTTTTGGTCTGACTATTCCGTGCTCGTTGCCGGCGTCGGATTTTTTGGGGGATACGCGGGCCTTTATCGATTTTCGGACCGGAAAGACTTTTGTATTTCCTTCCTTCGTCCCGATTGACAATTCGCAATGGCGGACTCTGGCTCCGACCCAATTCGACGCACGCTGGCACGGCACACACCCCCCCTTGACGCAACTATCGTGTTTCGGCTGGGATGCGCTTCCGCGCACCTTCTTGTTTCGAACGAGGGACGGCCAGAAGGGCCTTGTGCAAATTATCGACGTTCGAGACGATTTCGAGGTGTTATTCTTACGCTACAAATTGATAGAAGCGGCTCCTTCCGGGGAATTTCGCCAGGCGGGATCGCCAGATCCGGCTCTCGGCTATTGGAAGAATGACCTTGTTCAGGGTGCGGAGTTGACCTACATGCGCCATATGCGGAAAGGAAAGAACAGTGGGGACAACGGCATTGCTCCCGAGTTGTGGACGGAGCCTGTCCGCGAACTGAAGCCTCTTTACGTCTATACCCATATGGCCAATCTCGTCGTGGTGCTCAAGAAAACGGATCAGGTGGAAGAAGGTTTGTATATTGCGCTTCCAATATCGTCTTCTATTCCGGACGGCGGTTCTGATGGTTTTGTCCTAACGGCCAAAAAGGACGGCGTTTATCACTTCACGCGATATGCTTTGCCGAGGGATTTCCCGAAGCCCACCGTTTCTTCCCAACCCGCCACGCAACCAGCGGGGAAAAAGATGGTGGTACTAGGGTCTATTGATGGTTGGGGCAAGGAATCGGAAGGGGTGCAAATTCGTTTACGGTCAGAAACGAAAAAATGGAGACCGAATGAATTGATTACCCTTTATGGTGATTTTCGAAATCAAAGCAACCGGCCGTTTTGGTTTTTTCCAACGCAATGGTACGGTATTTTAAAAGTGGACGACAAACTTTATACCCGGTCCGTTCAATTAAGCATGCCCGCGACCGTTTTAAAACCGGGAGAAACCTATCCCGACATTCCCCTTAAATTAACAGATGTCTGGCATACCCATTCCGGAGGAGAGCCGCTGAAGCTATCTCCAGGCAGGCACATCGTCCAGTTCATACCGGTACGACTTCTTCCGCTTCCAGAAGACAAAGGGCCGTTTCCGAATCCGCACAGTAACCTTGTGGAAATTGAAATTTATCCCCTTTCTTTTTCCACTCCCACCACGCAACCGACTGAGCAAGAGCCTCGTGCCACGGCTGGCTCGTCCAGTCGTGGCTTAAAGAGCACGGTCGGACAAGCCGACCGTGGCACAAGACAATTTCCTGCTGCTCCGGCCAATCGTTAAAGACTAATTTTTCCCTTTATCCATTCCGATAGGCGGCGATCAGGATTTGAGCCACTTCGGGTCGGGTAAATTCCGTGGGCGGCAATTGGCCGGCGGAGAGCATCTCACGGACTTTTGTGCCGGACAGGAAAATGTGATTCGATTTATCGTGTCCGCAGGTCTTCGTGGTGGTCATGGATTGACATGTTTTGCAGTAGAATGAATGTTCAAATTTCATCGGCTCGATGGCAAGGAGTTTCGAGTCGATTTGATCGAAGATTTTTTGAGCGTCGTAGGTTCCATAGTAATTGCCCACCCCGGCGTGATCTCGGCCAACGATAAAATGCGTACAGCCGTAATTTTTGCGGATAATGGCGTGGAGAATGGCTTCTCGCGGACCGGCGTAGCGCATGGCGGAGGGCATCACCGAGAGCAATACGCGGGACGCTGGATAATAATCCTCCAGGAGAATATTGTAGCATTTCATCCGGACATCGGCGGGGATATCATCGGATTTGGTCTGACCGACGAGTGGATGAATCAAAAGCCCGTCGCAGGTTTCCAGAGCGCACTTGGTAAGATATTCATGGGCGCGGTGGATGGGGTTACGAGTCTGGAAGGCGACCACGGATTGCCAGCCGCGCTTGCCGAATTCGGCGCGAGTCTGCGCGGGAGTGAGTCGATAATCGGTAAAATCAGGTTCGTAATTGGGGCTAATCACGTCGATCGGTCCGCCCAGACAAATATCGCCTTCGCTGTAAACGATGGCCACGCCCGGATGCTGTTTGTCGAGGGTTTTATAAATCTTCTCGGCCTCGAGGTCCTTGTTGTGTTTGTATTTGCTGGTGATGGTCAGAACGGCCAACGAACGATGTTTGTCGTCGACCAGGAGCGCCTTTCCACCGACGTTAAACTGATTCGCCTGCTCGTTTGTCACCGTGCAAGTGATCGGTACAGGCCACGGCAGGCCGCTGGGCAAGAGCATGTCGTTACAAATAGTGTAAAATTCCTCTTCGCCGACAAAACCGGCCAGCGGTGAGAAAGCCCCGATGGCGATCATTTCCAGATCGCACTGCTCGCGGGAGCTAAGAGCGATGACCGGCAGGTTTTTCGATTCGCTTAAAAGCGATTTTGCCTTTTCGGTATCTACGATACGGCTGACAAGTTTTCCGCCATGAGGTTCAATCAATGACATAACTACTCCTGTTCTAAATAAAAAAATATCAAATTTGAAAACTGATAATCGGTTTTTCTTTTTTAATCACAATCTCCCAGCTCGCTTTTCCAATCCGTGTTGCCTCCAGCACACGGTGTCCCGCGCGATCCACCTCCCTGGCAAAAATATTTATCGCTGCTTCATAATCCACGATGAGTTTCAAAATATCTTCCGCCGGCATCTCTTCCAGCGTTGATCGCACCCGGTCAAAATTCTCCGGGCAACGTGTTCCCCGCAAGTCCAGTTCCCTGTCGATTGCATGTTCCACAATGAACTGGCCGTTTATATAGGCCTGGGTTTTCTCGTATTTGGGTTTATTGAAAAATTCATCCGCCGGTCCGTGCTCGATCAGATGGCCCATGTAAAGAAAAACAACGTAATCGGCGAGTCGTTTGGCCTGGCGAAGGATATGAGTCACCAGTACGATGGTGTAATCTTTTTTCAATTCCAGGAATCGCCGTTCGATGGTTTCCGCCGAGATCGGGTCCAGAGCGGAGGTCGGCTCGTCACCGAGAATAACTTCCGGATTGACCGCCAGACCTCGGGCAAGGCACAATCGCTGCTGCTGACCGATGGAGAGTTTACTGGCGGGGCTATGAAGCCGGCTTTTCACCTCTTCCCACAAACCGGCATTTTCTAAATGCTCCTGGACTATTTTGTCCAGTTTATGTTTGTCCTTTTGGTTGTGAATCCGAGGCCCGTAGGCGACGTTATCGTAAATCGACATGGGCAGAACCTGGGGGCGTTGCGAGAGCAGACCCATTTTTTTTCTGATCTGCGTTACATCCACCTTCCCGTCGTAAATATCCTCGCCATCGACCAAAACCGTGCCTTTGATTTTCATTTTGTCCTGCTCATCCAACAGACGGTTGAAGGATTTTAAGAGCGTTGATTTTCCACAACCCGATGGGCCGATGATGGCGGTGATCTTTTTATCGGGAATATCGACGGAGATATTCCTCAATCCCGGCTGACCGTCGTAATATATGCTTAAATTTTGCACACTGATGTGCGTCTTATCCATTTTTCTTGCCTTATACCGTATGTTTCGCGAACTTTTTCTTTAAAATCCGCGTTACAATGCTAATCAATAAAATCACGATTGTCAAAATAAGAGCGGCTGCGTATGCGCGGTCCTGAACTTCCGGAATGGGCGAACCGAGCTGGAAAAAGATGGCCAGGGGCAATGTGGCGGCTGGTCTGAATAGTGAAGTGGGAATCGAATCGGTAAAGCCGGTGGTAAACAGGACGCTGGCGGCATCACCGATACCACGACCAAAGGCGATCAGGACCGCGGTCATCAGCGCTGGCAGAGTTTGACGGACGATGACCTTAAAAGCGGTTTCCAGTTTATTAGCGCCCAGGGAATAGGAAGCGTCTTTTAATTCCTGGGGAACCATTCGAACCACTTCATCCATCGCCCGCGCCATCAGGGGAAGCTCCAAAAGGGCCACGGTAATAATACCAGCCAGGAGAGAAACGTTCAGACCTAAAAACAACATGATTGTCAGACCAAACGCGCCGTAGACAATCGACGGAACACCGCCGAGGACATCGAAGGAAAATCGTGTAAAATAGGCGAGGAATGAATTTTTCCGGGCGTAAATATTCAGATACAGAACCACAGGCAGGCTGATGATGATGGACAGAATTGTCGCCCCGCCCGCCAGGGAAAACGAGCCTAAAATCGCGTTTAATATCCCCCCCTCTTTACCCAGGTAAAACCCCCCGCTTGGGGTTTTGATAATCATGGAAAGGTTCAGACTTGGCAAACCCTTATAGACAACGGTCCCAAGAATGAGCACAAGACTTCCGACCACGATCAGGGTCGCGAGAATCATCAGGAATTTAAAAAAGTTTTCTTCGATTTTTCTTCGGTTCATTTTATTGTGTTATTCTTTCCACGCGGATCAAAATGATCCTGGCCAAAATATTAAAAATCAAAACCACCAGCATCAAAATCAAAGCGGCCAGCAAAAGGGCCGAATCGTACATAGGGATCGACGCCATTTCACCATAGTTATTAGCGATCAAAGCGGGCAATGGATAGGCCGGATCGAAAAGTGATTTAGGGATGATCGGAACATTTCCAACCACCATGAGCACCGCCATCGTTTCTCCAAAAGCTCGCGACAACCCCAGAACACAAGCGGCAACGATTCCGGGTAGGGCTTTTCGCAGAACGACACTTTTGACCATCTGCCACTTGGTAGCGCCAAGAGAAAGCGCAGCCTGCCGCATTTCGTAAGGAACCGATTTAAATACCTCAATCGTTACATTGATGATAACGGGAAAGACCATGATGGCCAGGACGATCCCCCCTGCCAGAACACAATAACCACTGGTAAAGATGCCGAATTTTGGCGCGATATCTTTGATGAAAGGCACGATGACAAGCATCCCCCAAACGCCATAAATCACCGATGGAATACCCGCCAAAAGATCGATCATGGGCATGATCCACTCGCAAACCCGTCGATGGGCATATTCGGAAAGATAAATCGAAACCAGCAGACAAAGAGGAATCGCGATCACGACGGCGACGGCCGTCACCCACAGCGTGCCGGCGATAAAGGGCAAAAAACCGAATTTACCACCCAACGGCTTCCACGCCGAAGAGAACAGTAATTGGTTTATAGGAATTTCCAGCAATATAGGTCGTGATTTCAGGTACAACCCGAAGGCCATCAGAAAGACGATCAAACCGGAGATGATTGTCAGAGACATCATCAGTCTGGAAGCCAAAATATCTTTCGCGCGTCTAAATTGCATAGGATTTAGTCATTTACTTTTTTAAGTCCTTCTTTGAGTTTCGCTTCGCCCAGTTTGATGTAGCCGGCATCGGAAACGAATCTCTGACCGTCGGTCAAAACCCATTTGATAAATTCGACCACTTCTATTTTTTTTGGTTTCCCGCCGCAGACAAAGTGCAGATCGCGGGCTGGGGGAGAAGGATATTTTCCGGCAATGATGGCGTTGACCAGGTCGCTGCGAGTGTTGTAAAAATCCTCGTCCTTGTCCAGCGTGCCGTTGTTGTTCAGGTCGATCGGGAGGATTTTTAAGCCTTCGACTGGTTTTTTGGTTTTGGCGTCATAGACGAAATTAACATTATTGTAACCGATGCCAAGAGCGTCTTTTTTCACCGCGCTGGCAAGCCCCGGGTCACCATAGACACCCGTGCCCAGCAAGTCTTCCTGCTTTTTACCCAGATACTGTGCCCAGGTTTCTCCAGCCCCGCACGCGTCGGAACGGGTATAAACATGAAAATCCTTATTTCTGCCGGTAATCCAGAGTCCCGTAAAAGTTTCTTTTTTGACGCCCTTGCTTAAAAGGTTTTTGATGTGAGGATTTTTCGCGTTAATCACCGGCACAACCGCGTCTTTGGTAACGGACACCCACCAAGCCCCTTTTTTGATTTCAGCGGGGTTGATATCCCGTGAAACCATTCCGATTTCAACGACACCAGCCAGGGCATCGGCGACACCCTTACCCGCCCCGCCAGCAGAGATGTCGATCTTGACATCGGGGTGAATTTTGCGAAATTCCGCCGCCCAGGTAACCGCCATCGGATACAAAGCCCAAGCCCCGGACAGAGTTATAGTGCCTTTCAAACTCTCTTTGTCTGCGGCACGCCCCGCCTGCGGATGCGCGGCGAGAATAAGACCGGTAAGCATTGTAATAATGGTTCGTTTTTCCATTGTTGATCTCCTCAAATTTAATTTTTTAAGAAAATTACACAGCACGCTCTGCTTGGAGTGCATGATACTCCTGGTAGAGTGTATCGTCAAGCCTATTTTTGTTTTTTCAGGTAATTACCAATCTTTATTGCCCGCTTATAAGAGGCACGACCGTAAGGGAGTGTTCTTCCTTCTCACCCTTCAAACTTTTAGGGGTTGCGTTTCCATTGGTTTCTAGCCCACGATTTCTGGAACGTGGTATATTCCGAGTGACCATCGGCATAGCCGACGTTTGCGGTGACGTCGCGGTGACGCTCCAAAATCCTGGCCTGACCAGAGTTCGACGGATCAATGGCCTGGAGCGGATAAAGCCCGCCGCGGGACGGAGTTCCGTCCGACCGAGCGGCATCAGCCGTGATAATGAACCCTGACGGATTGGCCAACGACGACACTGTATAATCCTCGTTGAATCCGTAGTCAGGATTATCCCTGTACCACTGGATGAGGGTAACCGTAAATCCCGACGCAGCCGGTATTGAGTACTTCGCTTCGCTCAAATTGAAGCCATAATCCGTCGTATACCACTTGCCAGCCCCAGGCGCAGGCCAGGGAACTGTGGATTCGGGGCATTTGAAAATATTCGTCGCTGAGGTGCTACCGGAATTCACATTCGGGATATACCGGTCAAGTTGCGCTCGGAACGAGAATGGCGCGCGGGCCAATGCCGTGTCCGCAATAGTGCCCCACCGCGCCGAATCATTCGCCTCACGCTCCGTTACTGCAAATGGGAAACGTCCCTGGTGGTCATCGGTGTATTGAGTAAATGCCAACGAAATCTGCTTGATGCTGGACAAGCAAGTCACCTGCCGGGCACTACTCCTGGCACTGGCCAACGCCGGAAGCAGGATGGAAACCAAAATAGCGATAATCGCAACCACCACCAATAGCTCGATGAGGGTAAACCCTGCCGGGCGATACGTCAAAGACCTGCCCTTCATGAAGGAAAATATTCCGTAAACCCGCAGCCATCCGTCATCATTTTCTTTTTTAACTTTTTTAAACACTGTAAAATCCTTTCTTCAGTTGAAATAATCTTTGCATGGTAAAACACTTACATGCACTCCAATTAGAGTGTACTGTACTCCTATTGGAGTGCGTTGTCAAACTTTTCTTTTCTTTCAATCAGAATCCTTGTAACCGTTCAGATCGTATCAATTTTTGTAGGGGTGAACCTTGTGTTCACCCTTTTTGTTTACCTTTCAAACCACATTCAGAAGGGCGAACACAAGGGTCGCCCCTACTCTGAACGGTTACGAATCTTTTACATGGAGGACACCCGCTGAACCTCAAAAGGAATACATCCGATAAGTCCCAGCGTCTTTTTGGCTTGAGCCTTGAGCATGTTAAAATTTCTTGTTTTGAAGCCATTGTTCACATATTTCTTCTTTTTTCAACATTTGTTCACTATTTAGATCGAAATAGTAACACATTTGCAAACTTTGTCAAGCATTTTTATTTTATTTTTTATTTTTTATACTTACCGCTAGAATGACGTTTTTCCATTGGTGTTAAATGAACGAAAAAGCTGGGCCGCTCAAATTTCAGTTATTTCTTTTTTTATGCGCTGTCGGGTGTATGGCGGCGGCGGGAAGCATTAACGATTCGATTTTCAATAACTTCCTGAATGATACTTTCAAACTTTCCGCAAAGACCCGCGGTTGGCTGGAATTGCCGCGCGAAATGCCGGGATTTATGGTGGTTGCGATGACGGGGATTCTGGCAGCCCTTCCGGTAACCGGGCTTGGACGGGTGGGAGTTTTGGGTTTTGTCGGCGGGATGATCGGGCTGGGACTTTTTGGATTTCATTACTGGCCTATGGTTTTGATGATGATGCTCGCCAGTTCAGGAATGCATTTGCTAATGCCGGTAACGGCCTCGATCGCGCTGGCTTTGGGAAACGAAAAGAATCGCGGGAAACGCATGGGGCAAACCGGGGCGGTGGAGACGATGGGGATCATCCTGGGAACAGGATTTGTCTGGCTTCTTTTCAGCAAGACTTCCCCGCAGTATCGAATGGGTTTCATTTGCGCCGCGGTGGTGGCCAGCGTAGCTATCCTAATTTATAGTCTGATGCATATACCTCACCTGCATCAACCCCGGTCGAAACTGGTTTTCCGAAAAAAATACGCCCTGTATTATCTGCTGGAACTTATGTTTGGGGCGAGAAAACAGATTTTTCTTACTTTCGGGCCGTGGGTGCTGATTACGGTTTATCATCGACCGGCGAATACCATCGCCAATCTTCTGATGATCGCGGCGGTTATCGGGATTGTTTTTAAACCCGCGATTGGATTTACGATTGACCGATTCGGGGAACGCGGGGTGATGATCGCGGACGGACTAGCCCTTATTTTCGTCTGCCTGGGCTACGGCTACGCCCACCGATTGACGGCAAATCCTAATCACGCGCTGTTGATCGCCAGCGGGTGCTATATCGCGGATAACCTGCTTTTCGCAATGTCTTCGGCCCGGGCCATTTATCTTTCACGACTGACGGATAACCCGCAGGAACTGACCTCCACCCTGGCGATGGGGGTATCGATCAATCATGTGGTTTCAATGACCATTCCCATTCTCGCGGGAACGATCTGGACCGTGTTCGGATACGAAAATGTTTTTCTGGCCGCCGCGGTTCTGGCGGTTTTAATTTCTGGTCTAGCAATGTTTGTGCCACGCAGGAAAGAAGAAGCGGTAGAATAGTCAACGCTAACTATTTTGTAACCGTTCAGCCACGGTCTATCCTGTCACGATTCTCCCGCTTTAGTCATCGTCCGGCTTGACCGGACGATCCAGTCCGCACCCCTGGATCATCCGGTCAAGCCGGATGATGACAAAGAGGGTGAACACAAGGTTCACCCCTACCAAAGCTGAAACGGTTATATATTTTTTTGCAGGAATTTTTCGAGGACCATGAGGGACCAGAGGCGGGCGGAATGGTCGAACTGGCCGGCGAGATGCTCCTGGGATAATTTCGTCAGGCAGGACGGATCGACAAATTCACCCTTCACGATTTGCGAGTTTTTGTTCAGGATTTGGCCCATCTGATTTTTAAGCGGTCCGCGAAGCCATTGGCCCAGTGGGACACCGAAGCCTCGCTTGGGAGCGGTCAGAAGCTCAGGCGGCAAAAGATGAGAGAACGTGTTCCGCAGGATGGTTTTTCCCTTGTATAAATTCATTTTGAAATGGGTGGGCAGAGAGTGGGCGAATTCCAGGAGGGCGTGATCAAGCAGCGGCGCTCGTGTCTCCAGCGAGTTGGCCATCGAGGCCCGATCTATTTTAACCAGTAAATCACCGGGAAGATACGTCAGGTAATCACAGAGATTTGCCTTTTGGGCAGGCGTTGTAAGATGGGTGAAACTGTCGATGGTCTGCGCGATAAAATCCGGATGCCCCATTAATTCAGGTTTCAACTGCCGTCCCAGAAGATTCGATAGCTGTTGCTCGTAAAATAATCGCATCATCATGGAATATTGATGGGCGGTCGGCAATGAAAGAGTCTGGAACAATCGCCACAAACGGGTCTTTGTGGATCGCAATTCCTGGCCGGGAGTGGAGATCATCCATTGGAACAATTTACCGATTTTAAGTTTGCCGAGCAAACTGGTAACGGCGAAGGCCCGGTAGCGGTCATAGCCGCAGAAAGCTTCATCGCCCCCATCGCCGGTAAGGACAACACGGACAAATTTGGCGGCCCGTTTGCAGATCAAGTAGGTCGGTATGGCGGAACTGTCCGCGAAGGGTTCATCGTAGGTGGAGCCGACGAGGTCCAGCATCATTTCGATTTCTGGTTCGACGATCAGCTCGGTGTGGTCGGTGTGATATTTTTTCGCGACAAGACCGGCCAAGGGCAACTCGTTATACAGCTCGGATTTGAAACCCACCGAGAATGTTTTAATGGGGATGTTCGAAGACATACTGGCCAGGGCGGTAACAATGGAAGAATCGATTCCCCCGGATAGGAGAATTCCCAGCGGAACATCGGCGATAAGCCGCTTGGAGACGGCTTGAGTTAGTAACGAGGTCAACTCGGACTTTGCCTCGCCGTAATTTTCGGTAAAGACGGAAGATCTTGGATGATAATACGGGGTGGGTGGAGGAACAGCCGGATTTTTTAATCGACGCTGGTAGTCCAGGTGAACCTCAAGCTTATGCCCGGGCGGAATTTTATATACATGGGCAAAAGCGGTGTCGGGCGCGGGAATATATCCGAAGCGAAGATAATCGATCAGACTCGATTTCTTGATTTGCAGGTTCGCAAGGACGGATCGAATGGATTTGAGTTCCGAGGCGAAGTAGAGACAGTTTCCATCCGTGGTGTAGTAGATGGGTTTTTTACCCACCCGGTCGACAGCGAGAAGTAATTTTTGTTTTTTTTCATCGTAAAGGGCAAGAGCGAAAAAACCGTCGAGACGATTTAAGAAATCCGCTCCGTACTCCTCGTAAAGATGAACGACCGGTTCGATATCGCCGACGGTGGTGAACTGGTGTCCTTTTCGAGATAATTCGGCACGCAAGGATTGAAAATTGTAAATTTCACCGTTACAAACGACATGGATGGAACGATCCTCGTTGGCAATCGGCTGCATTCCGGTATCCAAATCGATAATGGATAATCGGCGAAAACCCAAAATCGCCAAGCCCGTTTTATCCGCATATTCGGCGTAGGCGTCGGGTCCGCGATGAACCAGGCAATCACACATTTTCCTGGCCAATAACGGGTCGAAAGCGGTATTTGCATCAAGAGCAAGGATTCCGGCTATGCCGCACATAAATCAGTTCCGTCATAAAATTGCATTGCCCGTTTTAACATCATCTGTACAATATCACAGATATGGAAAAGGAAGGCAAGACACAATTTAGAGAAAGGTTTTATGAAAAATAACTGGTATAGATCGGGCCGTGGAGATAAACGAATGCCGATCATTGGAATTTTTGTGCTGGTCCTGATCGCGGCTTGGTGGATTTATATTTTCAAGTCCAAAAATGTACAGCCGGTAAGTGAAGATAATATAGCACCTCCCCCCCCCGCCGTTCTAAATTCATCCAGCGACCCGAATGGTCCGCAGGTTATTTTTCCGGAAAACGCACGCAGCGACAACCCGGAAATTAATAATTTCGTGGTCGAGTTTGTGAATCTTCTGCTGGCGAACGATTATAAAGGTTACAGGCTGAAAGTGACGCAGCAGCGCGAGCCGATCAACATGAAGACATTTAACGAGGCATACGGCAGGGTAAAGTCCATCGAGATCAAGGAAATCACCAAAGTAGAGGACCGCAAGACACTGAAAGCGGCAAATCTGGATGACCTTCCCGGGCCGATTTATCAAGTGCGCGTGCATGTGGTGCTGAGGAATAAATTGGAATGGGACCGTGAACTTACCCTGTTTCAGGAACAAGGTCATTGGGTAAGCAGTAATTGATGGAGAAGAACACTCCCTTATGGTCGCGTCTCTTTCAAACTTAAAGAGGCACGACCATAAGGGAGTGTTCTTAAGAATTGAGATAGAAGAAAGGACAGGAAAATGGCAAAAAGTTATGGATTTGGAATTATTGGAACGGGGATGATCGGGAATTTTCATGCCAAGGCGATCAAGGAGCTGCCGAATGCTCGGCTGGTGGCGGCGTTCGACCAGATAGAAGAACGAGCGAACCAATTTGCCCGCGAGCATGGGATAAAACCGTATTCGACATTGGAAAGTTTTTTGAGCGATCCACAAATCGATGTAATAACGATCGGAACACCGAGCGGCAGTCACATGGAACCCGCCGTGGCGGGAGCGAAATTCGGAAAGCACGTAATTTGCGAAAAACCGATGGAAGTAACCCTCGCGAGGATCGACCAGATGATCGAGGCCCACGCCAAAGCGGGAACGCGATTAGGGGGCGTGTTTAACAGCCGGTATGAACCGCTCAACCAGATGTTGAAAAAAACGGTCAACGCCGGTCGGTTGGGCCGGATTATCTACGGAGGTGGATTTGTTCCGTGGTTCCGCACACAGGAATATTACGACCAGGGCGGATGGCGTGGAACATGGAAATTCGATGGCGGCGGGGCGCTGATGAATCAGGGGACGCATACGGTGGACCTTTTGCAATGGCTAATGGGTTCGGACGTAAAGCGCGTGTCAGCCTTTACCGGACTGCTGGCGCATGCTAAAATAGAAGTGGAAGATACGGTAACGGCGTCTCTGGAATTTGCCAATGGAGCCCTGGGTGTATTATTCGCGACGACAGCCTTGTATCCTGGAATGCCGGCGAGGGTCGAGTTGGGAGGAATGGCCGGAACGATTATCAGCGAAAGCACATGTTTGAGGATGTTCAAATTCGCCCAGCCGAACCCGGACGATGAAAAAATAATCGAGGAATTCGGTAAACCGCCAGTGTCCGCCGGAGCCTCGGACCCCAAAGCCATGTCCGCGGATAATCACCGGCGGAATTTTGCCGCATTTTTGAAAGCCCTGGACGACCGAACCGATCCGGAGCTGAACGGCCAGGAAGCCCGCAAGGCGGTTCGGATCGTGCTGTCGGTCTACGAGTCGGCTAAAACAGGCCGACCGGTGGAACTTAAATAATTTTGTAACCGTTCACTTTCCCTATTGTGCCACGGTCGGCTTGTTTTCGCCTTTGTCCGGCGGAATGTTCTTGCCGTGGCGGAATTTTAAAAATATAACGGTTTAAAAATGCTCTTTGTGACGGAGAGTATCGCTTATGGTTTCTTCCTTGGCTGCATCCGACGTAATGTTCACTGAAAACGCATCCCGTTCGGTCACTGGGTATCTTATCGTCGGAGGGGTTGGCGACATTAAAACGGGTGGATCACGATGGAACGAAGGTTCGGGCGGATGCGAAGCTGGAGAGTTTTCGAAGTCGCACGAGTTTGGAGAAACATTTGGCGGCGGCCCGCGAGCAGGTGAATCGCCTGGCCAATCCGGAAGGTCCAGAGACGACGGGCCGTCGTCGAAAGGCAAGCGAACGTTCGATTCGCGATAGCATAAAGATAAAAGAGGAATGACCAAGAGAAGCCTCCGCGTGGAAAAAACGCGGGATAGCTCCGGTTTT
>Ga0265292_1000274_pt1 | contig 86622 bp, 92 predicted proteins | sample Munlanlewell296A_FD_189080 | JGI IMG/M metagenome (GOLD analysis project Ga0265292, IMG submission 189080) | Leachate microbial communities from a municipal landfill in Southern Ontario, Canada - Leachate well 296A | ecosystem: Engineered > Solid waste > Landfill > Unclassified | place: Canada...
TCACTTACACTACCATTCTGAGTCCCGTTCATAGTTTTTTCTCTGTGAGGGACGAAGAATCTGAACGTAATTTCAATGAGTTATAGTAACTCAGACTCTTCGCTTCGCTCAGAGTGACGGGGATTCATCTAAATCACGTTTTCTTTCATCACTTTTGCCACAGCTTCAGCGCGTGATGAAACGTGGAGTTTTTCGTAGATATTATGGAGGTGGAAACGAACTGTGTGAACGCTGACGAACAATTTATCTGCAATGGATTTGTAACTATGCCCTTCCGTCAACTCCTTTAAAACGTCAATCTCACGATCCGAAAGTTCATAGTCTGTCGATTTCTTTTTTTGCGGCATTTGGAAATAGTTCAGCACTTTTCGTGCGATCTCACCGCTCATGGGAGCTCCCCCTTCATATGCATCACTAATCGCCTGGAGAAATTTTGCTGTAGGGGTTTTCTTTAACAAGTACCCAACGGCACCAGCACGCAACGATTGAAAAATATTTTCATCGTCGGCGTACACTGTCTGCATAACAAACTGTACTTTAGGATATTGTATTTTTAATTCGCGTACGCATTCAATCCCCGATTTTCCTGGAAGGCCGATATCCATCAGTACAACATCCGGTTGTGTTTCAGCAATTCCGTGTAAAGCTTCGGAGTAATTTTTATATGCACCTGTGAGCTCGTATCCGTCGGTTTGTTGAATAATCCAGCTTAGTCCATTGCGGATTTCTTCATCGTCATCAACAATGGCAACGTGGATTACTTTGAATTTAGGTTGTTTTTCAGTCATACTGTTTTTCTACGAGATAAATTACAACAAGTGCTGATAGTTTTCAACTGAACATATAGTCAGTAGTCAATTCGAACACAATGGTAAACAACGTTCACTTTTGTTTCTATCTGTGCAGAGGAATTGTCGCAAAGACTGTTGTCCCTTTTCCCTTGTTAGAATTCAGCGTAAACAGGCCTCCGATCTTTTCGATTCTCAGTCTCATGTTCGTCAATCCGTTCATCCGAGAAAGTTCATTGATATCGAATCCCTTACCGTCGTCGCTGATTTCTATGACAAGATCCTGTTTAACAGCATTGATTGAGACAGCAACATTCTTCGCATTCGAATGGCGCACAACATTGGTCAACGCTTCTTTTACTACTAACAACACAGCACGGATACTGTCTGAACCAACTTTTAATTTATCCAAATCATCGGAGACCGTAAGTTGTAGTTCGATCTCTTTCGCTTCACACACTTCCACCGCAAAGGTTTGAACGCGGTGTAACAAGCGCTCCATGGAACTATTCGTTGGATCAATCGACCAGACAACATCACTCATCGCATCAACCAGCTCACGCGAGATCGCTCCGACTTTTTCGGTCAATGATGGAACTGTAAACTGCAGATCGGTCTGTTTCTTCTCAGAAATCGACTGACGATGAATCATGTCCGACAATAATGCAATTCTCGTCAATCCCGAACCGATGTCATCGTGCAAGTCTGCCGCAATGCGTGAACGAATTTTTTCGATCTCCAGCAAACGGCGCACCCGAACACGTTCAATGGCTGCAAGAACTCCCAACGCCGCCGCAATCATAAGAGAAATAAACCACCACCTCATCCACAACGGCGTGGCAATACTCACAGATAGAATTGACGAAACTTCGCTTGGTTTCCCCTCCTGATTGAGTGCACGGACTGCAAAAATATAATTGCCGGGACTGAGATGCGCGTATGTCACTGAACGATTTGTTGTGGCAATGTGCCACTCTTCTTCCAGCGGTTCAAGCTTGTATTGGAAGCGGAGAGCACCTGTGTTGCGGAACGAAATGGCCGTATAATCAATCGTGATTGTATTCTCTGTAGAGGAAAGTTCGATGTCGTTTGTTACGCGCCGTTGATTGCCATTGACGAAGATGGACGTAAAGAGTACTTGTGGAAACTTTGCCGCCAACATATTATTTGGAATATCAAACATCGTCAATTCAAATCTTGTTAACGCGTACGTCAATTGCGGTGTAGACGCAATTATTTGTACGGGTGATTCTGTATATTGCTGAAGCGATGTGAACCGTTCAATTCGATGATCGGGCATTAGCATCAACCCTGCCTGTGTTCCGATTAAAATTCCGCCATTCGGCGTTTCTGCAAGACTCCAAATCTGATTACTAATTAAACCGTCTTTTGTTGTGCATTGTTTGAGTTTACCGTCTCTATAATAAAAAAGCCCGTTATATCTTGATCCAAACCACATTGTTCCATCATTCGTTTCCAATATCGATCTGAATGGAATTTTGGGAAGCATTGTCAATATCCGGTCGGTCGAATCCAAAACAATCCCCTCGGAAGTTCGCTTAAGAATTCTGTTTTCAGGATCAAATCCCATCGCCCAAATATTTCCTGCTCTGTCTTCATAGAGTGCGCGAACATCACGAAGTTGTGTAGTTTTCTGATAATGAAATTGAGCAACAAGCTTCGGTTTTGATGAATAATCAATCCCTGCTACTCCCCCCTGTAACAGGCCATACCAAAGAATGTTTTTTGAATCGATAAAGAGGGAAATATTCAATCCGCGCGGAAATCCGCTTTCTTCTGATACTGAATATTTTTGGATCAGTGATGAATTCGTTAAATGATCTCTGACCACTTCAAGATACGAAAGCTGACCATCGGCGTCGGTAATCCAAAGATGATTATTAGAATCGACTGCAACAGCAATCGGAAGAGCAATTTTATTATTCACTTTGATAACATGGAGAAATTTTTTCCATTGATTAACGGAATCTTTCCACACTTCGTATAGACCATGCGATGACGGAATCCAAATATGAGCAAAGCGGTCTGATATTCCTTTCCCAGACATGCCCGGAAAAATAAATTGCGTCGATTGCTGAGTTTCCAGTTTTGTAATACCGCGTCCAAAACTTCCAAACCAGATATTCTGTTCACGATCCTGATAACCAATCGTCAGTTCGTTCACTGGTAATCCGTTCGCAGTAGTGTAGATCAAAAAGAACGGACTGCCGACACTTTCTTGAACCATCTGTAGCCCTTCGGTCGTCCCGATCCAATATTGTTTGTTCGGACCAAGCACGGTAAATAATGCCGCAGGAAAAAATAGCTCGTACTTTTTTATGACTGTTTCATCTTTCACAATAAATACTTCCGTATTCTTCTTTCTGCGGACATGAACCACCACCGAACTATCAGCTAATGCACTCACATGAATAATGCTGTCCAATGGGAGGTCCTTCACTCTCGGACGAATGAGTGTTTTTGTATCCGGAGAAAACGTAAACAAGTTCATCTCATCAAAACACCAAATTGTCCCATCGAGACTTTTTGTAAACTTTACGTAGGTTTTCAAGTCGGAAGATGGGAGGTGTTCTACTTCATTATTTTTGAAGTGGTACAGACCGTCATCTGTCCCGCACCAAAGCGATCCATCCTCCATTTCAATAATGGAATTGATATTATCTGAGAACGGATTCTTCCCAAGAGAATACAATTCCGTTTCACCGTCCACGTATCGGATCAAACCTCCGCCGTTTGTTGCAATCCACATCTGCCCCGGATGAACCTTGCTTTCAAGAATATCGTTCACGTATCCCCATACCTTCGTTTCATCAAATCTGATATTTTTGAACTTATCGCCGTCAAAAATACTCACCCCTTCATCGGTGCCAATCCACAAATACCCTTTCGAATCTTGATAGATTTCGGTGATAAAATTTGACACAAGACCGTCTCGTGTGGTAAACGTCTGCACCGGCAGACGTTGAGCTAATACCGTGCCGGCAGTGCACATAATAAAAAATAAAATTGTACTCTTTTTCATACTGAGATTTATAGTAAAGATTATGGATGGAAAATCAAAATTGTCTATGAATACTAAAACATCTCATCCGTAATGAATGTCCTCGCGGCAAGCCGCGAGGTATCTTGTCATGTCCCGCCTTTCGGATTCCGCATAGCGGGATTCTAAAAAGCGGAACCAGCGTACGCTGGCATCCAGGTCCTGGATTCCGGTGCCGAAGGCATCACTTTGTAGACTTTCGCCGGAATGACGCCGCAAGCGGCGGGTCTACGACCTCGTAGAGGGAATTAGACCTTTAAGAGATTAAAATGTGCATAATCTTCTTAATCTTTATTCGGGAAAGCCCTATAAAATCAGGACTTTTATAAACTCAGCAGTTTTTAATAGTCGGAGAGGAAGGTGAAACAGACAAATTGAAGAAATAATCAATGCTGATTTTATCGCGATTTCGATCACTGATGTGATGATATTTGCTGATGCATTGCTTCAAAAAAAAAGCGGATTTTCATCCGCTTTTTTTGAAATCACCTCTATGAATACAACACTATTTCATTAAAATCATCTTCTTAACGACATTGAATGATCCGGATTCCAATCGGTAGAAATACACGCCGCTTGAAAGATTGGAAGCATTAAATGTTACGGCATATTCGCCGGATGTCTGATACGAATTGATCAGTGTTGCTACTTCCTGACCAATAAGATTATAGACTTTCAATGTAATATTGCCATTGTTTGGCAATGAATATTTAATTGTTGTGCTTGGATTGAACGGGTTTGGATAATTTTGATTCAACATATATTGTGTGGGTCGGACAGAATTTTTATTCTCCGTTACGCTGAGCACACCGTTGATCGTAAAGTTAGCCGTACCACTTAATGGACTTCCGTTAATGTCGTACGAAGCATTTACGCTTGCAACGTTTGATTCATTATATCCCGCTTTATCTACAAATACTGAGTATTGTCCCGGCGAAAGTCCTGTAATTGCATAATTCCCTTCTGCGTTGGTAAAGGAATATCCCACAGCTTCACCATTACGATACGCATAGACAACAGCACCCGCACGATTCGATCCATTCATCATCCCATTTCCACCCATGATGCTTACCGTGCCGGTAATGGCGGTGAATCCATTTCCGGAAGGACCAAATTGTTTCACATAGATATCAATGTTGTCAACGCTATTCCCATTCACTTCAATTCTGGTTGCACGTTTCCAGCGAACATTCATTGTGTCAGTGGAATAAAATGCCGGTGCATAATTTCCAAGGGGAAGCGCCATAACAATGTATGTTCCGGGGAGTAGTTCACCAAATTTATACATCCCCAGTGAATCGGTATCGGTGATATAGCTACGACCGATGCGGTGCATATCGTTGTATCGCCATCCATCGCGGAACGCAAGAACGCGGGAAGGAACGACGATATCTTTCACAGAATCCAAAACAGAACCTTTAATTTCACCCAAAACAACCGGAGGTAATGGAGACAATGTAAAATCTATTCCTACGGTATCATTGTGGGCGCGGAAAATATCAGCGGAAAGAATGTTTGATTGTTCATTATAAAATTCCACTGCATATCCTTTTGCACGAGCGAAAGCAATATATCCTCCTGGAGGTAATAACACCGAATAATTTCCGAGGGAGTCTACTTTCGCTTTGATCACATATTCTGAGTTCCCTTCAAGCCTAAAATCACCATGCATATTGTACTCAAAGTACTTGCGAAAATTTTCCAGACCGGCATTCATTCCACTTCCGAAATTCAATGCAAATTCTGCCCGGACAAACACAACACGAGTCTCCGCACCATTAATTGCAAATCCGGTTGTATCGGTGACGGTGCCGTTGATTTTTACTTTTGCAGCATTCATCACGCCGCCGCGAAGTTTAAAATTCGCAATGGAGACTGCCGGAGAATCGATCACTGTGACGATATCTGCCAGTGATACTTCACGCTTGCCGTCATACCATTGACTTTGATATTTTGTAGAAGGAGCATTGGCACGCAGTTTATAATTTCCCGGGTCAACACGATGGATTCTGTAATTTCCATTTGGATCTGTTCGAACAGAATATGCAAATGAAAGATTTGTACTGGTCTCTGTTTTATAGACTTCAATGATCGCATTCGGAATACCGACGTTCAGTGTGTCAGTTATTTTCCCTTGAATAATTCCATTTCCGCCGGATGCACTTACAACAAACTCTTGTTTAGCTACACCGCCTTTATTGGATTTTGCAGTAATAGCAATTTTGATTAATCCTTTTAATTGCGGCGTCCAGGTAACAACACCAGTTATTGAATCGATTTTGAAATTTTCTGTAACCGGCCAGCCCATTTGATTTTGTCCCCATCCAAAATAACGAATCACTGCGGTCGGATCAGAAGAGACCGCTTTGGCTGTATAGATGTATGGAACATTCATTTGAGCATTCTGATTAGGAATAGAAATAAATTTTATATTATCTCTCGGAATCTTGTTTTCAATGGTCAGATTAAGAAATGTGCTTGTGAGAAATACACCCGTGGAGAGTTTTGCACGAACAACAAATGTATAGATTAAGTGTCCACCCAGAGAGACGTCAGGAACTTTTGTGATAGAGTACTGATTTTGTGTCGAATCTATCAGTTCAGCATTTTCCAACGAAGGGGCAATAATTCCGTTTGCAAGAGCACGGTACACCAGATAATAACTAACCGGCGTATTCACCGGTGGAACTTGCCATAAGAGTTTTACTTTTCCGCTGTCAATCTTCCCTTCCAACCGAAATGTTCCGTACGGTGGAAGTCCTGGCAGCTGAACTAAAAACACATTACTCACTTCAACATTCACACCGGTTTTTGCGACAACTCTATATGCAAATATCTGCGGCAACGGAGACATCGTCGGTGGAACTTGATCGACAAATGATGTATCGCTGCCGGTATACATGATTGTACCAACTGTGTCGGAATACGTAGCTCGATAGAGATTGTATTGAGTGGTATTATCCGCGTTGTGCGCTTTCGTCCAAAGTAATTTTACCTGGCCGTTCATTTCTATTTTCGTGGCGACCAATTTTATCTCGGACTTCGTTGTTTGGGCGAGAAGTAAAACAACCCCAAGCAGAGCTAGCAAAATAATAGTAAGGCGTTTATTCATATTTCCTCCAAAAAAAATGATTACTGTTTACCGATGTTAAAAAAATATATCCTCCACGTTGCTGGAGGTCCAAGTTCATTCCGTGGGATTGGACAGAACCAAAATCCACGGAAATTGAAGCATTTGAATGTGAGAACGACATAAGATCTACTGCAACCATCGTACCACAACAAAAATCCCTGAAAATTGTCAAATTCCAGGGATTTATTGTCTTTATCTATGCAAACTTTGCATGGTTAACGCACAATTTGCGTTGAAAAATTGGTTAAAATCGGACTGTGAAAACCATCTGATTTCCCCCACGAATTGAATACGCGGATTGAATATTCATATTGGATCCGGTAAACACGTCGATTTCTGAAACAATATAAATCAGAGCAAATGCGGTAAACGAATAAATCTCAGCTTTACGATATGTGTTATATGTATCATATTTCGAAGAAATTTCCGATACACTTGATGCTTGAAGATAATCTTCTCTGGCACCGGAGCGAAGGAATTCAAAGGCAAAACCTGAAGCAAGGGTAACTGCGCCCGCTCCCAAAAACATATATCCCGATCCTGTTCGGTTTTGGTGGATTTGTTCCCAACCAGGAAAAACAATCGTCCGAAATGATATTGTCGATGATTCTGTCGAATGTTCAACACTTAAGCTAGTAGTATCCGGGGGTGCACTCTTTTTTTGAGCGATGAATTTTGATTTTGCATCATTGAAGACAGAAAGAATTTTCGGCGATGTTAAAACAGGATCAAGTTCGAATGCATCATCGATCCTAAATAAAAGAATAAATCGTTCCTTTGCGATAGCAGATTTCCCTTGTGCAATCAGAGAAAAAGCAATCCACTTTTCGATCTGCACTTTTGTCGAATCATTCAGATCGGGTTCTTCCAGAGTTCTGCGCGCTTCCAATTCTGCGAAAAGATACTGTCCACTGTTATAGAGAGATTCAATCGCAGTAAGAGTAGAATCTCGAGATACAACTTGTGCCAATCCGTTTGCAGAAAACACTGCTAAAAACAAAAGTATAACAATGAATTTTGATGCTATGGCAAAACTGAGTCTCTCGTCAATCCGAACTCCGTAAAGCAGGATGAAGAATTTGAATGTACTATTAATTTTTTCGTCGGACAGAAAACGTCGACCTCGAATTGACATAGATATGGTATTATTGAGATCGCTAATAGTCATTTTAAAAGTACAATCGTAAGTAAGGTGGTGTCTTTTACTTTCACAATAATATCTTTTACAATATCGGAATATGCTGCATTTTTAAATCGAACAGTATGTTTTCCGGCAGAAAGCATCATCGGTTTAGAAAGAGGTGTCGTATCCTTGTATTGTTCATCCACAAACACTTCTGCCCAAGGCGTAACGATACATTGCAAATATCCGGCGTGATCGATAAAATTTCCCATGACGGTCATTTCCTTGTTCGATTCAACATTAATTGATTTCACAATTGGATCAAACGATGGATTTGCAAACATGATGGTATGATTTCCTGTTGCCAGAATGATCGGCTTTGCCATCGGAGTCTCCCCGATCAATTGGTTGTTCACAAATACTTTTGCCCACGGCGTGCTTGTCAGAAATACCTTCGCCGAATCTTTTTGCACAACAGCATTAACCTTTTCTTCGGTTTTTTCCGATAGAGGAATTACGGTTTGTTTCTGAAAAGGCTCGACCTGTTGAGCTTCTTTCTTAACATTATTATCAACGGAAGAATCAACAACAGAATTTTGTGACGGAGAAAGTAATTGCTGTTGTTGAGTGGGTGTCCGCTGCGAAAATGTCATCCACCCAAAAAGCATAATTGCTGCTATGGCTGCAACCCCGATTCCGATCGGTATCAATTGCTTTTTAGACGTTGATGTAATCGGGTGGATAAAGACGGATGATTTTTTTTCGTCGATAAAATTCAATGCTTCGCGCGCTGAAGAAAAACGTTCTTCTTTTTTGGGGTGTAGCATTCGTTGCAGAAACTGAGAGAATTCCGGTGATGATGCCGCATCAAACCGTTGTAACTGATCAGTCTTGAATGCTAGTACTTTTCGCATACATTCTGTATATGTCGATCCTTCAAAGATCCGCTCTCCACTTAAAATTTCAACAAGTGTCACACCAAGAGCAAAAAGATCAGTGCGAGCATCAAGCTCATCTCCGCGAACCTGTTCCGGTGCCATATAGGCAGGAGTCCCTAGAACCATTCCCTCCATCGTCACCGTCGGAGAAAGTGCAACATATGCAAGTCCGAAGTCAGTCACTTTCATCATGTCTCGTTCAGAAACGAGAATATTTCCCGGTTTAATGTCGCGGTGAATGATTCCCTGTTCATGCGCAATCGATAGTCCACGAAGGATATGAATGGCTGTTTTTTTTGCGAACTCAAGATTATTGTTTGTTCCTTTTGCAATCAGTTCTTTTAATGATTCTCCTTCAACAAACTCCATGACAATTGCCGGAGCGCCATCAATTTCCGTCAGGTCGTACACCTGCACAATATGTTCGCTCCGTAGCGCAGCGCACGACCTTGCCTCACGAACAAACCGTTGACGCAGATCGGCATCATTCGCGAGGTGTTTATGAAGCACTTTTAGCAAAACGTTGCGATGAAGCACTTCGTCGAATGCTTTATAAACAATCGTCGAGCCGCTTTCGTTAAGCTTCTGCTCTATTTTGAATTGTGTACCGTTCATCGTTTTACAACTTACCAATGCTCACACAAAGACACAAAGGACTAATTTGAAAATATGTTTTTTAATTGAATTGTTTCAAAAATGGGGCCATTGCGAAAGAGCGCAGTGACCAAAGCAATCTCCGGAAAGTGAAGTTAACAATGTGATTGATTTAGGATTTTTGAAACCATTTTTTGTTTTGTGCCAATATCTTTACTCGCTACTCCATTCTTTAATGCGATATTGCAGCCAGCGGAGCGAAACACCAAGTTTTTCCGCTGTTCTGGTCCTGTTACCGTTCATTTCTGATAACGTTGTTTCGATTAACTGTCGTTCGAAATCGGCAAGCGTCATGGCATTTTTCTGCAGCACGGATTGATCGCTGGAGTCGAACAAGAAATCATCTTTTATCAACTGAGTTCCTCGGCACAATACAACGGCCCGTTCAATGACATTCTGAAACTCCCGCACATTTCCTTTCCATTGATTAGCGAGCATCAATTGCATAGCATCGGGGTGAACACTGTCGATGGGACGTTTATAATTTTCAGCAGCTCTCTTCACAAAATAATTTGCCAGCAACGGAATATCATCTTTCCGTTCTCGAAGCGGGGGTAGATGGATACCAATCACATTTAATCGGAAAAAAAGGTCCTCTCGAAAACGATTTGCTTTCACTTCTTCTTTCAGGTCTTTGTTTGTGGCAGCAATGATACGAATGTTTGCACTCTTATTGACCGTATCCCCAACGCGCCGATATTCTTTTTCCTGGAGCAGGCGGAGGATTTTCGCCTGCAGTGTCAATGGCAACTCGCCGATTTCATCCAAAAAAAGCGTACCGCCATTCGCTACTTCCACTAATCCTTTTTTATCGGAAGCCGCTCCGGTAAATGAACCTTTTACGTAACCGAACAATTCACTCTCCATCAAATTTTCCGGCAATGCCGAACTGTTCACGGCAACGAATGCTTGTCCTTTTCGTGTTCCATGCTCATGGATTGCACGCGCGATCAGTTCCTTACCCGTCCCGCTTTCGCCGGTGATCAACACTGCTGCATCAACATCCAGTACGCGCTGCGAAATCTCGAGTACTTTCCTCCACTTTTCACTCTTTCCGATGATATTGCTGAACAGATGAGAGACATCCACTTCATTCTTTAATCTTGTATTTTGTGATTCCAGAATTGAATACCGTTGAGCATTCTCAATTGCAATCGCGGCCAAACTTCCAAAAACAGTCAGAAATTTCAATGCATCCTCGGTGAATGCTTTGCGAGATTTGCTGCTGTCGAGATAGACAGCTCCGCCAATTCGTTCTCCCGCACGGAGAGGAATGCAGATGATCGAAAGAATTTTCTGTGCCATAATGCTGACTGACGATTCAAATCGTTCATCGCTCATCGCGTCGAATGTCAATACCGGCTCGCCTGATTGTAGAACTGTTGTGACGACAGATGAAGAAGCAGCAAATTCATCTCCCGCTTTTTTGGAATTAAAATTCTTCAGAGCAACAACAGTATAACCACTCTCGCTCTTATCATCAGCAAGCATTACAAATCCACGTTCGGCGGAAAGATGCGTCATAGCAATCTCCAGCACCTTCTCCAACAATGCACCCGGTTCCAAAATGGAATTGACCGTCCGGGTTATCTCAAATAGCGCGTTAAAATTGTCTTTTTGATTTTCCATAATTTTATTTTATGACAAATGCAGATTCTTTTGAGCGTCCATAATTTCCAAAATCGTCAACCACTGAGACTGTCCAAACATAACTTCCGGGAAGAAGCATTGGACGACCGGGATGTGTATAAAAATCATAACTTTCATTACTAGAATTCAATCCAATAAGTGACCATACGACAGTCTGCGTACCGGCGTCAACACGAGAAAGAGAAAGAGTATAAGAATAATTGTAAGTAACATTAGGAGGAGACCATTTGAACATAAGTGAATCTGCCGATACCGTATCGTCCACAAACGGAGAGGGGGATATGGGTGATGCTTCATTTTCAATCACACGTGTAATAAAAAATGGCGCACTGATATTTACCGCTTTATTCACATCACGAGAAATAACCGTCAACGGTCTGCCGACTAAATATTGAATGGTATTTGTCGGAAGATCGTATTTATAAATAGTTGCGTGAAAATTTTTTGTCGTTACGGAATATGTTAGAGGATATTTTAGCGAATCGACTCCAAACCAGACAGAATCGAGGTCGGCAATTCCGTTCGGATCGCTCACCGATGCTGTCACATCCACAAAATATTGCGGACTGGGAAAATATTGATCAATCTTTCGTGTCAGAATCTGTTGAAATGTGACTATCGGGGCACCATTCAATCCACGAACAATCTGAGACGCTGAACCTGATTGCACGGAAACGTTGAAAGTATCATTGGTAAAATTCTGTTTTGTTACGATAAAACTGTGTTTCCCTTCGGAGAGTTTTAAAAACGAGAAGTGACCGGAAGAATCCGTGGTAACTGATACGGATTCATTGCTATTCCTCACGACAGCCCCTGAAATTCCAGAGGACTGGTTGGCAATAATTATCCGCCCATTCACGCTTCCTTCCTTTTTGTATCCTGCCGATTCGGGATCAAGCGGATTGTCACGTGGTACATCATCAACGCACCCGGTCAGGAAAAGTCCAATAAAGAGAATTGTCGTAGTGATTTTCATCTGTAATGTATGAATTTACAATATTTTAGCGAAAAAACCGTAAAAATCAGATATAAGACAGTACGAAGATGAAAAATGTAAAAAGGAAGGAATCAGAGTGTGTTATGCATCAACAAGCAGTTTGTATCCCTTACCATGCACATTTGCAATGGATACATTCGGATCATTTTTGAGATACTTTCGAAGTTTGGAAACATACACATCCATGCTACGGGCTGAATAATAGGAGTTGCTCTCCCAGACACTATTGAGAATAAGTTCACGTTCAACAACCTTGTTTTTATATCTGCACAATACCGTAAGTAATTGCGCCTCTTTTGTGGTCAACGAAATCTTTTTTTTGTCACTGATCTTCAAATGTGATTTTTGAACATCAAAAAGGATTTTGCCAATGGAAAATTGTGCAGGCTCATCTCCATTCAATTCAACAGGTGATGTTCGTTTCAACACAGCGGTGATACGAAGTAGTAATTCTTCCATACTGAATGGCTTGGTGATATAATCGTCAGCACCGATCTTTAATCCTTCAATTCGATCTTCTTTTAAAGATTTTGCCGTCAAAAAAATGACTGGTGTTTGTTGATCATGCAGACGAATATCCTTAACAAATGTGAATCCATCCTTCTTCGGCATCATGACATCAACAAGACAGAGGGAGAATGCAGTTTTTCGAAACGATGCAATTCCGTCAACTCCATTATTGCATAATTGTACGGTGAAACCATTCATCTCCAAATGTTCTTTGAGGATAAATCCGAGATTTGTATCATCTTCCAGAAGTAATATTTGCTGTTTAGGTTTCATTAAGGTGCGATGGGCAGCAAAACCGTCACTATTGTCCCTTCCCCTATTTTACTGTTCAAAGAAACTGTTCCATGATGCGCTTCAACAATCAATTTTACATAACTCAAGCCAAGTCCAAATCCTTTTATATCGTGCGTATTGCCGGTAGAAACCCGATAATATTTATCAAACACTCTCGCTTCATCCTCCTTGGTAATCCCAATACCGTTGTCGGTAATTCGGATGGAAAGATTCGAACCTGACAATTCCGTTTCAATAGTGATTGTGGGAATTGCTGAAGAATATTTAACGGCATTATCTAAAACATTATGAATAATATTCGCCAAATGAAGAGCATCTCCTTTTACAAGCGCGCTCGAAGCATTTAGGTGTGGAGTAATTTTCCCATTTCGTTGTTCGATCTGAAGCGAGATATTTTTCACGGCCTGCCGAATTATGGAATGCATATCCACTTCGACGAATTTTAATTCGAATTCACCCTCTTCAAGGACCGCCATCTGTAAGATTGTATCAACCTGATGCTTCATCCGGTTATTTTCATCAACAATCAATGAGTTGTATTTCAAAATCTTCGGTTTACTTTTTAACACATCCGGTTTTGCGATTGCTTCAGAAGCAAGTGCAATAGTGGAAATCGGAGTTTTGAACTCATGCGTCATATTGTTAATAAAATCGATAATGGAGGCCGCTAATCGTTTTTGAATGACAATCACTCGTAACGTATAAATAAAACTGGCAATGATGATCGACATAAATAATAAGGACATCACCAGCAGCATTGTCATCTCACGTAACACAAATGAAGATTTATCGGGAAGAAAGAGTGCGAGCTCATAGCGCGGAGAAATAACATCATTAGGGAATAACCGTGTTTTGAACGGAGTAACGATAAGCGATTTCCCTTTTGATGAATCATTGGACAATTTGATTGAATCGTGATCCCCTACCGTCACACGAAAACTATACGGCAATGATATTCCGACTCCGGAAAGTGATTGTGTAATCAATGAATCAAGTTTTCCCAGATCCAATCGTTCTTCAATTGGTAAGGTTTCGATCAGAAACAATTTATCAACTACTTGTGCAACAATCTCACCACGGCGTTTTTTGGTTGTATCTCGAAGAATCATCGTCGGTGAATTATTGTCGCTTGCTTTAATCTGAATTTCTGAATTATCAGTGGAATAACTATACGCAAATGATTGCTTACCGTTCGATTTTCCAGATTTTTGTTTCACTATGACCGATGTCATCGTATCAACACCGGACGAATGGAACACTTCCACACGCATCTGCTTCCCTTGTCCGCTTTTTACAGTATCCGAAATTATCCAGGAGAAACCGGCATTCCCCTCCTGTTTTCCAAGAACATGGGTAGAATCATTTTGGAGAAACCGGATAATCTTCTTTTTCCCTTTCTTTTGAGGGAGATCAGGGAGCGTCATTGCAACGTTGAAGATTTTTGATGCTGATTCTTCTTTTTCAATTTGTTGCGAAACCAAATTCAGAGCATTCAACACATTGCGATCAAACGCCTGTTCTTTTTGTTCGTAGGAATCCATTAATAAATAGATTTGCATCGATATCAAGCCGATAAGGGCGGCTGAAACTGCTGCAATCATAAATGCAATATGTCGTTTCTCTTTTTTCACGTCTATAATCTAACAATCTCCGATCACAAAATCTCTCCGTTTAACATTTTTTAACACTTCATAACACTCTTTAACTATGAATCGTGCAACTGCTGGTGTAGATTTGTCGTCAAAACAGCACATCAATACAATACACAACGAAGGAGATACCATGAAATATTTTTTCGCCACGCTAATCGTCGCCCTTCTCACACTCAACACATCGTATAGTCAAGAATCAAAACGGATCACCCGCTCATTTTCCATGGATGATGCCCTAATTGTTCGTGAACTGGGAGCTGTGATCGTACCCAAGAATGATCTATTGATCGTTGAAGTTATTCTCGGAAATCATGAAAAGGAGAATTCCGATATCCAAAAAGATGATCATGTGCTGATGGCAAACGGGAAAAAAGTGAATAGCATAAAAGAACTGCGGGCACAATATGAGCATGCCAACGTTGGTGAAGAATTTAAAGTGGGATTAAAACGGGGAGAGAATTTGATGATTGCAAAATTCATCAAGAAAAGTGAGGAAGAATTGAATAAAGAAGGAAGTCGTGGAGGGATGGTGATGCGCATGGAGAAAAAAGAGGGCGAAGAGGTTCTCCCCGCTTTAGGATTGGTTGTGGGAACAAAAAACAAATCTGCCGTAGTGATCTCCACACTGCCGAGTGTTTCTAATAATTTCAAATCATTTGAACCAAAGCAGGGAGATATTCTTGTCTCAATAAACGGCAAATCTGTTTCATCGGCTGAAGAATTCTCATCGGAGTATACCGAATTACATGAAGGAGACAAAGTGACGATCGTTGTTTCTCGCGATGGAAAAGAGCTGAAAGAGATTTTCAGCAAGCCAAAACCGATGGGCAGAATGATCATGAAGCAATAATTATTTTATTGGTTGTTTGCACTTTTATTGGCGGACAAGTGCGTCCGTCCCGACATTCATTATGAAGCACCTTATCTTTTATATTATTTTATTTTTATCTGCATCGATTTTGTCCGATCGAATTTATGCGCAGGCAAATCCTTATTTCAATCAGCGAGACGATAAATACCGTCTACTCGGATTAAAACGTGCAAAAGAGGCGTTCGAATTTAGCAGAAATGAATTTCAGCGCCAGCAGGATCTCTTTAAGAAAGGATTGCTCTCGCAAGCAGAACTGGATCGGGCAAAAGTTTCGTTTTCTGATGCAGAGGTAAACTATCAGCAATCGCTCCTTGCTGTTCTATTTGAAACGCAGTTTATTTCCGTTGAGAAAGCAGTGAAATATCAGACACGAGACGGAAAGAAACATGTCCGCATCACTCTGATTAACACTTCCGGAGGAAATGCTGAATTTCAAAAACTGATTAAAATGGAAGATCAACTCTTCCGCTCTTTGCAACCCGATGTCATACCCAACATCTACGTTTCAATCGCCAATACCGACAATTCCATAATCAGCCAGCCATACGAAGCAAAGATTGATGAGCTTCGATTCGGCCATCCAAAAGATTTGGATTTTATTCTGCTGCAGGATCTTGATGCGGTTGTCGTCAATGTCATTTATGGTAACGGTTCTTCTCGCACGATGAAAATATTTCTTCAAAAGGATGCATCGCAAAATACAGTGATTGTTCAATCGCAGCAATTTTCGCAGGAAGCTGAGCTTGGAAAAACTGCAACGTACGATCTGACACTGGAACTTTTCAGCGGCACATCGAACACATTCGGATTGGAAGTAGTCAATTTGCCGCAGCAATTGAACCGATACTTCAAAGATCCTCAGACGCAGGCACGATTAAGCCAGTTCAAATTTCTGGAGAATGCTAACACTCGCCGTGCTGCGTTGGATGTTTCTCTTCCCGATCGTCCTTCGTCGGAAATTCAAATGGATAAACCAATGCCATTCTTCGTGCTGGTTATTCCGCGCGATCGAATGGATGAATTTAAAAATGTCGGCTCCCGCACATGGACACTGGAAGAGATCGAAAAATTGCAGATCGGGTATGTAAAATTAGAGCTTGTCCCCCGCGGAAAAGGACGTCTTCTTGTCCGCGCACAACAGTTGTTTCACTCCATTAAACCTGATGGGAAAATTCAGCTTTCGATAGAATTGATTAACGAAGGAACGCGCCGTCTGGACAATTTAAAAATCGAAGCGGATGTTCCTTTGAACTGGACAAAGAAGATTGATCCGATGGTGATACAATCGCTTGATATTTCAGAGGAAAAACGGATCATATTGGAGTTTACTCCGCCAAAAGATATTTCAACCGGGCGGTATGAAATTCGTCTCCGTACTACCGCTCTCTCGGATAATCAACCGGTAAATGGTGAGGACAAAACCATTACGGCAGAGATCCAGACAGAAACAAATATCTGGGGAACAATTGTCGTTGTATTATTGATCCTGGGAGTTATCTCAGGGATCGTGTGGTACGGAATTAAATTGTCTAAGAGATAATTCATCATTGTGACCCTTCAACGCGTCTCGTCCAAAGATCGGACGAGACTTGTTCAGGGTTAACAACATAAAGGAGGAAATTTATTATGGAACACCAACCACTGTTAGAAGCAATTGATTTGACAAAACGATATGAGGACGGCGCTCTTGCGGTAAACAACATTTCTTTTTCCGTTCAACCGGGGGAAATCTTTGCAATGCTCGGCGGAAACGGCGCAGGAAAAACGACAACGATTAACATCTTTTTGAATTTTCTCAAACCGACATCAGGTGAAGCAAGAATTGCCGGAATCCCAACACATGTAGAACCGCTGAAAGCGAAACAACATATCGCTTTCGTTTCGGAAAACGTGATGCTGTATACAAACTTCACGGCACTTCAAAATCTGGATTATTTTGTTCGTCTAGGCGGGAAAACGCAATACACAAAGGATGATTATCGCAGCGTGCTTTTGCGTGTCGGATTACAGGAAGAGGCACATAATAAAAAGCTCAAAGGGTTCTCCAAAGGGATGCGGCAGAAATGCGGAATTGCAATTGCAATCTTAAAGGACGCACCAGCCATTCTGCTGGATGAACCAACCTCCGGACTTGATCCAAAATCCGGATTTGAATTTATGCAGCTGCTCGAATCATTGCGGGATGAAGGGAAAGCAATCCTGATGTCGACACATGATATTTTTCGAGCAAAAGAATCTGCCGATACCATTGGTATCATGCGTCAAGGAAATTTGGTGATGCAAAAAAAACGTACTGAACTTTCCGGAGAGAATTTAGAAAAATTGTATATGAATTACATGGCTGGCGTGAACGAATAATTTTTTCACTTTTGTCATTGCAAGAAGTGAATCCAACGACCGGTGGATGAACAACGAAGCAATCGATCTTGAGCGTGAAAAAGCGAGATCGCCACGTTGTCTCAATCAACATCATCGGCACTCCTTGCGATGACATATCCTAAGTATTTTGGAGATCACTATGATAAAACTCATTGTAGAAAAAGAACTGCGCGATCTTATCGGTTCGACAAAATTTGCGATTACCTTCAGTATCTGTTCTGTATTGATACTGCTGTCGTTCTACATCGGCATTAAAAACTTCCAGATAGCGCAGGCACAATATGAAGCATCAAAAACTGCGAATCTGCGTCAGTATGAAGGAATTACCGATTGGATGAGGGTGCAGGAATATAAGATCTTCCTCCCTCCGCAGCCTCTTGCGACATTGATCAACGGCATTTCCAATGATATCGGACGAACAATTGAAGTGCGCGGGCGGGGTGAACTACGCTCTGAAGACAGTCGATACGGAGACGATCCGATATTTGCCATGTTCCGATTTCTTGATCTCGACTTTATTTTTTCCATTGTCCTTTCTCTTTTCGCCATTCTGTTTGGATACGATTTAATCAATGGTGAAAAAGAGCGGGGGACATTACGGTTGACCTTTTCTAATGCGGTACCGCGGGGATATTATATCATTTCGAAATTTGTCGGATCGTATTTAGCACTTGCCGTTCCGCTGCTGGTTCCCATTTTGATCGGCGTCCTCTTTCTCCCGGCTTTTAATATTGCCCTCTCCGGTGAAGAGTGGTTGAAATTAACACTAATTGTTCTTGCGGGACTAATCTCGATCGGCGTGTTTCTTGCTCTGGCATTATTTGTCTCCGCAAAAACAGAACGATCATCAACATCATTTCTCGTCCTCCTGTCATTATGGATCTTGACGGTAATGATCGTTCCTCGCTTATCGGTGGTTGGATCGGATCTGTTTGTAAATGTCCCAAGTGTTGATGAGATCAACTCACAAAAAAGCCGGTTCATGTCCCAAATTTGGAACGAAGATAGAACAAAAATGAATGGATTCGTCCCGCCCAAAACAGAAAATATGCAGGAGGTAATGAATGCTTTTAATAAGTTTATGCAAAACCTTGCCGATGAACGGGAGAAAAAATTTAATGAATTGACCGCACGGTTAAACGAAGACCGTATGAACCGTCAGGCAGAACAGCAGCAGTTGGCGATGTTTTTTTCAGGAATTTCCCCCTCTGCACTTTTTACACTTGCCGCTTCGGAAGTAACGGGGACGTCCGTCCGGCTGGAACAGCAGTATCTGGCGCAAGCAAAGAATTACCAGCAAGGGTATGCAAAGTTCATGAAAGAAAAGACCGGAATGAATACCGGTGGATTTTCATTCGTTTTCCGAATGGTAACAGATGATAATGCAGAAAAACCAAAACCGATCAACATTGGGGAGGTTCCGCAATTTAATTTCACTCCACTTTCTGTCGCATCAGGGATTGGGTATTACATTGGGTATGTCGGAGTGATGGCAGCATTCAACTTACTCTTCTTTGTCGGTGCGTTCATATCGTTTAAAAAATATGATGTACGATAATCAAGAATTGATCTTGCAATGGCGAATACATTTTTCAACAAGGAGTTCACATGCTTTCTACATTAATCACACACGAATTAAAGAATATTTTTTTCAGTCCAAAATTTTTTCTGACATTCGCGGTTGTTACGCTGTTGCTATTACTCAGCGTTGTTGTCGGAATCAATCAATTCAATAACGCCACAAGGCAATATGAAACAACAACCCAGCTTGTTCAACAGGAAATGCGTGAAGCGCGCGGGTGGATGAGTCTGAACAACAAAGTGCTCCGAAAACCTGACCCGATGCAAATTTTTGTTTCAGGGATTAATAACGACATTGGGAGAATGTCCGGGGTCAACAGTTTCAACGGTATCAAACTAACGAACAGCACCTATTCCGATGATCCAATCTATGCATTATTCCGATTCGTGGATTTTGCATTTATCGTTACGGTTGTATTCTCACTGCTCGCTATTCTTTTTACCTACGATGCAATCAACGGCGAAGCAGAACGAGGAACGCTGCAGTTGACATTCTCCAACGCTGTTCCACGGACTCGGTATATCATTGGAAAATTCATGGGAGCGTGGCTTGGCTTGGTGATTCCTCTCCTGCTTCCAATACTGCTTTCGCTCTTATTATTGCTGGTATGGAATGTGTCAATGACATCGGATCATTGGTTGAAGCTGATCTCACTGTTCGGTGCAGCATTGTTGTATTTGACATTCTTCATTGCACTCGGGATCTTTCTTTCAACAACCACCAAGCGTTCATCCGTTTCGTTTTTATTTTCGCTTGTCATTTGGGTTTGCTTAGTCTTTATTGTTCCGCGGGCCGGTGCAACCGTTGCGGGACAAGTCATCAATGTGCCGACCGTTGCGGAGATTGAATCGCAACGGGATACGTTCTCCAAAGATCGATGGATGCAGTACGAAAAAGTAATGAGCGACAAATGGAAAATACGCAACGAGCCAACACAACGTATGACCAAAGAAGAGCGCGAAGCTTTTCGCGAAGAAAAAATGTGGGAGTGGATGGAAGAAGATGACCGTGACCGCAAACAGGTGCAGATTGATATTGATGAATACACCAAGAAAGTGAACGAAGACCTCCGGAACAAAAAAGCGGAACAGGAGCGTTTTGCATTTACCCTTTCCCGATTCTCACCGACATCGGCATTTCAACTTGCCGCGATGAATCTTGCCGGAACGGATATTGCTTTAAAAACACGATATGAAGATGCATTACAGAATTATCGAACGATCTTCACAACGTATAAAGACAAAAAGCAAAAAGAGAGCGGCGGTATGGGAGGAATTCGAATTGAAATGAACAGCGATGCCGGTATCAAGATCGATACCGGGCGCGAAAGAGGTGTATTGGATACATCAGATATGCCGCGATTCGATCATCCAATCCACACATTCAAAGACGGGATCACACCTGCCATTATTGATTTTGGACTGCTTGGAATTTTTTCGTTGGTTGCGTTTTCGGGAGCTTTTGTGCGGTTTTTACAGTACGATGTGAGGTAACGATTCAATATCAGGTGTATGATATCTTAAAGATGTTCTGTACCTGATACTATTTACAAGTGACGAATACGCTTGTATGATGACATGTAAATAAAATGAATCATCTATGGAAAAGAACAAACAAAAGAAACTTGAGGCAGCGGGTTGGAAATTTGGTAGTGTTGATGAATTTCTCAATCTCAACCAATAAGAAGCTGCATATATTGAATTGAAACTCTCGCTTGGTAAGAATCTTCAAAAGCGACGGCGCTCTCTAAATATTACCCAGAAGGACTTTGCTAAAATGATAAAATCAAGCCAATCTCGTGTTTCAAAAATGGAATCCGGTGATCCCACGGTCACAATTGATTTATTGGTAAAATCTTTATTGATGCATAAGACGCCAAAGAATTCTCTTTCTCGCATCCTTCCTCGATAACTCTCTACAAGGCTGCCTTACGGAGTGGAGCTAATCTGCGTGGTAACATTCCAGCGTGATGGATTCAGTTTTTAAATTACTGATAACTATTTGTATCATAAGTTGTCATTTGAGAACTCAACAATTAAAACTCAATGCGCGTTCGCGGTTACCACGTCAACTTGAGCGACTGGTTAGGGCGCATTTTATTTTAGTAATAGAAGTGTTTTTGCTCGAGTAAATCCATTTGATTGAATTTGACAGAGATAAACTCCGCTTGGTAAATTGTTTGCGTAAAACTCAACTTTATGACCCCCACTTAATTTCACTCCATGCACAAGAGTTTGTACTTCTTGTCCAAGCATATTAAAGATAACAAGCTTCACAAAAGAACTTTTAGACAAATTGTATTCAATTGTTGTTGCTGGATTAAAGGGATTCGGATAGTTTTGTTTCAATTCAAGTGCGAATTGCGACTGGAGTTCTATTTGTTTTACACCAAGTGTTGTCTGGACAGTTCGGAATACTCCGTCTGCATATGTACCGGCAAACAGAATTCCGGCAGAATTAACCGCCATTGAAGGGATCGTTTTTTGCATTGTTCCGAACGTTGTCCAATTGGAACCATTATCCGTTGAACGTATTACTCTGTTGCCCCCTGAACCGCCAAAAATATGTCCGTTGGAGTTGAACGCAAGGGATCGAAGAACAGCAGAGACACCCTCATGTTTTATGAGATCCCAGTTATCACCATTATTGGTTGAACGATAAAGTTCTCCGTTGCAGTCAACAATCGTATACAGATCACCATTGGGCCGGGAAACAATTGTATTCACAATACAATTTGCCACTAATCCATTATTGACTGCAACCCAATCGGTACCATTATTCGTGGAACGGAAAATTCCCCATGCAGGACCGCCGAACGATGCGCCCGCAAAGAGATGGCCACTGGAAGTGACTGCTATTCTCCAAACATTCGTATCCTTCAATCCTATGTTCGTCCAATTCACTCCGCTATTCGTTGATTGATACACTCCGCCTGAACCTACTGATCCACCTGATGCCGCGAACAGATGACCACTTGAATTCACTGCAAGATCGTACACATAATATTGAAGTCCAGTCTTTACGGAGATCCACAGTGAACCGTTATTTGTCGAACGAAAAACACCATCACCTCCTGCATAGATGCTGCCGTCGACATTCACAACCAGAGCACGAATATCAAGGTTTGTGATCCCGGAATTTACTGCGGTCCACGTGGTACCGTTATTAGTGGAACGAAATATGCCGGAATCACGATTCACAGCGAACAGATGATCGTTGGAAGTAACAATGAGCCGTTGAATGTTCCCATTCACAGGTCCGCCTGTTTGCTCCCAAATGTCAGTTTGAGAATACAACGTGTTACTGCAAATTATAAAATAAATTAAAATACATACTTGTAAAATGTTTTTCATGCTGCCTCCTGTATGATGATGATTTTTTATACCCATAAATGCACTCTAACGGACTGGAGCTAACCTGCGTGGTAACGTTTTTGCGCGAACGCAAGTGTTTTTAATTTATTCATATCTTCCGCTAACGTATGCTGTGTTTAGAAATTTCAACTTTGAATAACAAAATTGCGGACGCGGTCACAACGTCAGTTTGAGTGACTGGTTAGCCTGCACCGTTGACTACGACCTTTATTTGGTCTATATTGTAGTCATCTAATTCAGGAGTCATATTATGAAGCTAAGTACTGCCGTAAAACCCATCAGTTATCTTAAAGCTCACGCATCAGAGCTAATTCGAGATATTACAACCAGCCAGCAAACCTTGGTTGTTACCCAGAATGGTGAAGCTAAGGTTGTAATGCAAGACATTCGATCATATGAGCGCATGCAAGAGACGCTAGCTTTGTTAAAAATTCTTACTCGAAGCAAGCAGAATATTTTACGCGGTCAATCAAAGTCCCTTGATGCTTCCTTCACCAACCTCGACAAACGAATAGCGGCATTCAAAAATGAAAAAGTATGACGTTGTCATTGATGTAGAAGCCGAAAACGATATTTTCGCCATTTACACGTATATCGCCATAAATGATTCAGTTGAAAAAGCTGACAAAATTTACGTTGCGCTACGTAAAACCTGCAATAGATTGAAGACTCTTCCATTTCGAGGCCATATCCCTTCCGAATTATTCGATATTGGAGTAGTCGAATTCCGTGAATTGCACTACAAACCCTACCGGATATTCTATTCGATCGACTCTAACATAGTCTCTATTCATTGTGTTATTGATGGAAGACGAGACATCCAGACCATTCTCCAAGAACGTTTGCTGCGCTAATTCGGTGCGGGCTAACGGACTGGAGCTAAGTTGCGTGGTAACTTGTCCGCCGTCTTTTTGGCGGACGTTTTTACGCGAACGCGACCTTGATTAATTTGCTGATAACTGTTTGAATCGTATGTCGTGCTTAAATATTTCAACGTTGAATACAAAAATCGCGTTCGCGGTTACCACGTCAACTTGAGCGACTGGTTAGGCAACACAGGTATATTGATTTATCATATAAATGATATTATATTGATACAAAAAGGAGCATCGCAATGCCAACCATTCGACCAATATCAGATCTCAGAAATAAATCAAATGAGATCTCCAATTTCGTCCACAACTCAAGTGAGCCAATTTTCATCACCAAAAACGGCGAAGGTGATATGGTAGTAATGTCTATTGCACATTATAGCCAATTACAGAAAAAACTCGAACTATATTCAAAACTTGCAGTAGCCGAATCTCAACGAACTGCTGGTGACAAAGGTCGCCCTCTTGATAAAATTATGAAAGACATCCGGAAAAAGATTCGTGGCTAAAATCAAATATACCACACGACTCTTATCCACAGCAGAACAAGACTTTAATGAGATTATCGACTATATCTTGGGGGAAAATGTTTCGGCTGCCATTTCCATTGCCGATAAAATTGAATCTAATCTTCAACTTCTCGAACGCAACCCACAATTAGGGCGGATTCCAAATGATGAAGAGCTGCTTCGATTAGGATACAGATATCTAATAGTGCTTGAATATTTAGTATTCTATAAAATCGAAGATACAACCATCATTGTTTATCGCATACTCCACGGAGCTCGTAATTATAAATCCCTTCTTTAACGACTGCCTATTCTGTGTTGCCTAACGGACTGGAGCTAAGTTGCGTGGTAACGTTTTTACGCGAACGCGAACTTGATTAATTTATTTAAAACTACCGCAATCGTATGTTGTGTTTAGAAATTTCAACTTTGAATACAAAAATCGCGTTCGCGGTTACCACGTCAGGTTGAGCGACTGGTTAGGCAACATATTTTTGAAAATATCTTTTGGTACCTATGGTTTTTTAAACAAAATTAATTTAAGATTTTCTTGAATAGAAGATTTGGCAGGAGCATAACCCCATGAATAATGATATTCTGTTGGCCCATGTTCATCTTCAAATATCATATAATCAGAATACTTCTCGATTTTGATTGGGTATGAGATGACGTAGGTTCGATTCGGAACACTAATAGAACCTCCTACTACTGGAGCATTGAAATGAATTACATTACTTGAAGTAATTATTGTAAATTGTGAAGTTTCGTTTACTGCATAATACTTATGAGAATACCCTATCCCTATAAATTCCGAAGTACGAACAGAATCATTCATAATCTGTCGAACAGTAAGGACCGTATCTTGATTGACAATCGAAGACTTTAATATTTTCCATTCGTGAATCCCCCATTGTTTCGAATATTCTAGGGATAAATCATTGCGGCCTAATTTAGAATATGAAAATTGCCAGGATGTACCAATGGGCAATAACAGTTCATAATATCGCTTCTGAGTTCTGGGATTAATTGTTATTAGTGCAGATGTGGTTGTAGATCTTATTCCATCACTAAAAATTGACGATACGTGATACATTCCAAGATGTGAGTACACATGGTAAATAGTGGTGTCTAATACTCGATTCAAATTTGAAAATATCAAGATTGTTCCATCTGTAAAATCGACAGATCCACTGAACAATGTGCGATCGTATGCATGAAGTTTAATTTTTAGCGTGTCGCCATAGCTGAGAGATGTTGTATCGGTAGTTATGGTTACGATTGGCGGAGGGTCTGATACTGTGACATCAAGATTCTTTGTTGTAACTTTTTCACCATCACCAAATGATGCTGCAACGGAATATGCTCCAGAATGCGAATAAATGTGTTCAACAGTTGTATCCAGAACATGACTCAAATGAGGAAATGTCATTATCGTCCCATCTTTGAAGTCGAGGAACCCATTTGATAATGAAAAATCATCAGCATGGAGAGTAATCCTTAGCGTGTCCTCAAATAAATTAAGAGTTGATTTATTTGGTACTAGTGTTAAGGTCGGTGTGAAGAAGTTTAAAACCATAACCCTGATATTCTTTGTGGATGTATTCTCCCCATCGTTAAATGATGCTGAAATACCGTAGAAACTTTGAGATTTGTAGTAATGAAAAAGTGTTGTATCGATAACCGACTCCTTAATACTAAATACAACAATATTACTATCGCCGAAATCCACCGATCCGTTTTTTAATGTCGCATCCGAAACATGAAGGGTAAGTTTTAAAGTATCCCCAAATAACATACTTGAATCAATTCCTGTAATTGTAATGACCGGCGGTTCGTTTACTATATTATGTTTGGAGGGAACAGGAGATTCACAAGAAATAATAAAAAGTGAAAGTGGAATTATGCTAATGAGTATTATATTTAATTTCATATGACCTCGTTTTTGTTGCCTAACGGACTGGAGCTAACCTGCGTGGTAACGTTTTTACGCGGACGCAATGTCGATTAACTTGCCGATTACTAAATGTGTCGTATGTTATGTTTAGATATTTCAACTTCGAATACGAAAATTGCGGCCGCGGTTACCACGTCAGGTTGAGCGACTGGTTAGGCAGCAAGATCACATTTCAATGTCGAAAGTTGGTAAATCATTATTACCTTCAACTCTAAATTTGCACTTTGCTGATACTTTTATTTCTATGACGGGTCTTCCCATACCTATTAATGAATAAATAATTCGTGCTTGTTTCCCATTACTAGTAATTAATTTTGAATCAGGACCTGTTGAAAAGGCGCCGCCATCAAGGTGAGGCCAAATGTCTTGTATTACACTTAAATTTAATCCTAAAATTGAAACACCTATGGCAATTGTCCCCAATGGCTCATTTTTAGTAGTAATGAAAAATAATTTAAGAGTATAGCCATCAGTATTTTGCGTCACTTCTTTTTTGTGAAATCGTATGGCATTAGGTTGAGCAAGTTTTTTTGTTTCAATTATTTCATTTTGTAATTTTTCTAATGCTTCGTCTATTTTCAAATTAGGATACTTTTTTACTGCTAATTTTATGAATGGTTCTAATTTGTCTTTAACTTCACTAATTTTAGATTGAAGTATTAAACTACGATCCCCCGAATTCTTTTCACTGTTATTTATTACTTTTAACAAACTATCTAGTTGAATTTTTAGACTATCATTCTTTCTAATTAATTCTGCTTGAACATCCTCTTGTTTTTTTAGGCTAATATTTGTTTCAATATCATCCAGTATAATTGTAAAAGCACTGAACAATAAACTCAAAATCAAAAGAACAAGGAATCCTCTTTTGATGTACTTATTTTTCGATATTTCCTTACTCCAATACTTTTCAACAATTGCAATAATGAAAAGTATAATCGAACCTAATAATTTTAGTATCATATTGTTTATTGCTGCCTAACGGACTGGAACTAAGCTGCGTTGCAACGTTTTATCGCGGCCTCGAAAACACTATTTGTAATTTCGTTTTCTCTTCCGCTGTCGTATGTAGTGTTTTCGTTTTTCAACTTATGATTAAAACCCAAGCCGCGATTGCAACGTCAGCTTGAGTGACTTGTTAGGTGGCTGCTATTATATTTGTAGTTTGCCGAGTTTTAAAAAACTGTTTTTTAACTTGTGCGTTCGCAAACTACATACACTTCAGTTTTAGAGCCAACGGCGTGCGAAGCCAATTTTAGATTCGTAAAAACTCGAACCTCAATACAATTTCTCTTGATAAACTTGTTTAACTCCGTAAAATCTTCAATTGGCGCACAAACGCTGACTGCCATTTACACTTTTTTCGCCGTTGGCGCAGCCACCTAACGGACTGGAGCTAAGCTGCGTGCAAATGTTCCAGCGCGTTGGTTGTATTTTTAAATTAAAAATGAAGTCGCGTGTACTATGTTGTGTTTAAATCTTACAACACAATCCGACTAAGAGCGACGGCGATTTGCACGTCAGCTTGAGCGACTTGTTAGGTGGCTGCTATTATATTTGTAGTTTGCCGAGTTTTGAAAACTGTTTTTTAACTTGTGCGTTCGCAAACTACATACACTTCAGTTTTAGAGCCAACGGCGTGCGAAGCCAATTTTAGATTCGATTACACTCGAACCTCAATACAATTTCTCTTGATAAACTTGTTTAACTCCGTAAAATCTTCACTTGATGCACAAACATTGACTGCCATTTACACTTTTTTCGCCGTTGGCGCAGCCACCTAACGGACTGAAACTAAACTGCGTGCAAACGTTCCAGCGCGGTGGACTGTGTTTTTAAATTGCTGATAACTATCGCTGTCGTAAATTGCCATTTGAGAACTCAACACTCAAAACTCAGAGCGCGTCGCGGTTTGCACGTCATGTTTGAGTGACTGGTTAGCCCGCTGAAACTATTTTTTGAAACGCTATATTGTTGGCGGCTGATGTAAAATACAATTATTGAAAACCACAAAACTTGAATAATAGAAACTAATTTTTTGTTTTAACTTTTTGGCATCAACTGAGCTCGCAAACTTTTACAAAACTCGACTTTGATTTACATTTTTGCCGCCAACAATGCGGGCTAACGGACTGGAACTAAGCCGCGTTGCGAATGCTTTTGCGGCCTCGGTGCCCGATTAAATTTAAAATGCAGTTTCGTATCGTAAGTTGTGTGTAGATCAGTTGACACTTGATAAGAAAATCGCCGCCGCGTTCGCAACGTCGGCTTGAGTGACTGGTTAGCCAGCGTTACATTAATTAATCCAAGATTCACCTGATATGATGCCGGCCAATTTTGTTTCAACATATCTCGCATAATTGTTTATAACTTCTCTTTTATTATCAACATTGAAAGATAAATTGAGCTTTGAAAATTCATCGTCAGTTTTGAACATATCATTGATCGATATGAATACTTTCTCATTAAACGACTTGTAAATAAATGGAAAATACTTTGGATATAATCTTGTGATATTACACTCCATTATTCCGCCAGTATATGCCTTAAGTATAATATGGATAACTCTATTTCGCTTCTTGGATCTGAATATTACTCCATACTCAGGGCCGGCATCATACGATTCTTTTGAGTACTTCAACGATACTAAATAGGCAAATGCTTTTTCGACTTCTTCAAGCACATCAGTTTTTGTCTTCATACTTAATATTGTAGAATGCTATTCAACGCTGGCTAACGGACTGGAGCTAAGTTGCGTGGTAACGTTTTTACGCGAACGCGACCTTGATTAATTAATTTAAAACTGCTTCTGTCGTATGTTGTACTTAAATATTACAACTTTGAATACAAAAATCGCGTTCGCGGTTACCACGTCAACTTGAGCGACTGGTTAGGTTGCAGTTTAAAAGTTACCGAATAATGCACCAAGTGTTATTCCGTAAACATTGAATCCTTGATTGAATTCAGAAAAACCTCCCAAGTACATTCCGAAATATTGAAACCTAAGTTCTAAATCTAATTCTACAATATTGGTAGAATACTTCTCAGAAATGAAATCATATTCATTATCTAACAACTTATAAACAATAATTTTTCCTCGTTTAATCAATTCACCTTTGCCTATACCATATTTTCCGTTTATCAATAATTCAGGAAGATTTCGAAATGGTTGAATTGATATTCCAACTAAATATGAATATGAAGTAATTTTTTCAGGAGGTTCTATTAATGCAAATTCATTATTTCTTGTTCTATCAACTTTAAAAAGAAGATGATAATAACTTACTGAAACGCCAAGTCGTGCTACAGTTCCTCCTTGAGATTCTTGATAACCTCCACGAGACAACCCAAATCCCATATTTCCGTATGCAATAAACTTTTCTAAGTCTTGACAGAAAGCATTAATTGTGAACAATATCAACAAACAAATTATCTTCATAGTGTGATGTTTACTGCAACCTAACGGACGGGAGCTAACCTGCGTGGTAACGTTCCAGCGCGAGGGATTCTGTTTTTAAATTTAAAATGATGTCGCGTATCGTAAGTTGTCATTTGAGAACTCAACACTTAAAACTCAAAGCGCGTCGCGGTTACCACGTCAGGTTGAGCGACTGGTTAGCCGGCTTACAGTTATATTATTTAGCATTTAGAAACAGTTCAGTAAATGTTGAATCAAAATATACCCATAGTGAAACAGAAATAACCAATACGCTTATGGTTATTACATAATCCAAATAGGATTCCTTTTTTACATTATCGATACCGCTAAACTCTTTCACTATATCTCTATACTTCTGTTTCCAGAAGAACAAATAATACTGAATAAGAGCAGAGACTATTAACATCGATATTCCAATGGTCTTGTTAACAACTATGATAGGATGGTTGATAATTAAAGATATTAGGTCAAAAATCGTCCATAAATTTAACCAAAATATTAAAGCCATTCCAAGTGTAGATCCAAATTCTGGATCAATAGAATTAAAACTAAGACTGATCTTATAATGTCTATAAAATAAATATCTCCACATTTTCATTTTAACTCGTACAATATATTTTTAAGCCGGCTAACGGACTGGAGCTAAGCTGCGTGCAAATGTTCCAGCGCGTTGATTATATTTTTAAATTAAAAACGAAGTCGCGTGTACAATGTTGTGTTTAGATTTCTCAACTCAATCAGTTCAAGAGCGACGGTGATTTGCACGTCAGCTTGAGCGACTGGTTAGGTGGCAGACGGTGTTATTTCTTTTTACGTTTCTTCCACAATTTATATTTTTTAATGTCTTCACCAATCGATTTTAATACCCACATTATTACAGCGGCATCATCAATTAAACCACCAGGTAAAAAATCTGGAATTAAATCTATTGGCGTAATCAAATACACCAATGCGACTATAATTAGTATTAAAGTCTTTGTTGGTATTGTCGTGTATTTACCCGAATACCACGCCTTCAGTATTTCCAGTAACAATTTTAAATCTTTGAGAAAAGATTTCACTTCAATCGGATATTTTTGTGTGTAACTACCAACGGCTGCCAAAAGTCTTTTAATCTTTTTAGGATTTGAAAGATAATCAGTCGCTTGTTTATAATACCTTGTTAATCCTGTTGGTTTCGCCATAACTACTTCTTTAAATAAAATGAAATACCTGTTACTGCCACCTAACGGACTGGAGCTAAGCTGCGTGGCGATGTTGTACCGCGGACGCAACGTTGATTAATTTTCCGATCACTATCGATGACGTATGTTGTGTTGAACTTTTTCAACTTTGAATAACAAATTTGCGGCCGCGATCGCCACGTCGGCTTGAGCGACTGGTTAGAACACACGCGGTAGAATATTAGATTAACAAATCTTCTTACCGGATTTCCCACGGTTTCCCATTAATTTGGAGTGGATACTTTAAATACAAACCTATTTCTTTAATACTTGATTTTTCTTTTCGTGAGGTGTACTCATAATATGGAAATAGGTAAAATCCTATAAATGGAGTTACGCTCAAACCAATATCTGTTTCTCCATTCTCCAAAATCCAAGTGGGGCCGACAGATAAGCCAACCGATGTTGAAGTAGAGCTACCTTGAGCTCCCAAGTGGATTTTCTTTCTACCATTCCAGTAATTGATATCCAAAACAATGCCATATAAAGCACTTTTACTACCTTCTCCTGTAAGACTAACTTCGAAACCATATGTGAAACCACCATTTTCAGAGAATATATATCCTAATTTAATCCCGGGATTCAACCATATACGTGATTGTGAAAAAAGTTTATTTGAATTGAAAAACATCGTTGTAATAAAAATAAAGAAGATGGATATAAGTTTCATCTTATCCTCACGATCAATGCAAACAACTACGAATTAAATATTTCGTGTGTTCTAACGGACTGGAGCTAACCTGCGTGGTAACGTTTTTACGCGGACGCAAGCTTGATTGATTAATTTAAAACCATTTCTGTCGTATGTTGTGCTTAGATATTTCAACATTGAATACAAAAATTGCGGCCGCGGTTACCACGTCAGGTTGAGCGACTGGTTAGGCAGCGCGTATTAAGTATGATCCTCGATTTCGACTGATAGATTAAGTATGCGATAAATAGCATCCATTAATTGCATGGCATCATTATGAACTTTCTTGATTGAATTGAACCCGCAGGAATAAATGGTAATTGAATCTCCATCTGTTAATAATACCTTCATCTTGCCAGTGAATGTGTAGTAATTAATCGCAGATATAGAGAATACTACATTACTTATCGATTCCTTATCAATAGTTGTATTAGAAGAATACTCCTTAAATATTTCTTTTGTCTCAACAACAATCTGATCATTCTCTATTGTTATAGAGATTGGGGCAGTTTCGTTAAAGGACCAAGTAACCATGACCATGACAAACATGGAAATGATTGATACAATAATCATGATTTCATGGTAATCAGAAAGAATGAGTCCCCATATCAACCCAGGTATAATTATCACGAATCCAATCCACCAGTAGTTTTCGGATTCATCCAAAAGAGCCATGAATTTTGTCTTGGTGTCTTCGTAGACTACATATTTTTGCATATCAATATCTGTAGAGTGTTTATTTCGCGCTGCCTAACGGACTGGAGCTAAGCCGCGTTGTAACGTTCCAGCGCGCCGCGATTGATTATTAATTTGCTGATAACTATTTCTATCGTAAGTTGTCATTTGAGAACTCAACACTCGCAACTCAAGCGCGGGCGCGGTTACAACGTCGGCTTGAGCGACTGGTTAGCCCGCAATGGAAATTAAATCGCAGACTGTTTTGACTTTGTACGACATCTTTAAAGAACACAACTATTTAATTTACAGAAATTGTTGGCGGTTGGTGTAGCCATGTTAAATTGAACAACAACTTTTGAATGTTAAAGAACGATTTGTTTCTATTTCTTGTTGCTTAAACAAAACTCGATTTATAAACCTCGCTCGCCCCATATTTTACTTTTGCCGCCAACAATTGCGGGCTAACGGACTGGAGCTAACCTGCGTGGTAACGTTTTTACGCGGACGCAAGCTTGATTAATTTGCTGATAACTATCGCTACCGTATGTTGTGTTTAGAAATTTCAACATTGAATACAAAAATTGCGGCCGCGGTTACCACGTCAGGTTGAGCGACTGGTTAGCCTGCACATCTATTTTAAATTATAACTTTTCAATTCCATCACTGCTAATAAATATGGTATTCGTGTTGATGTAGAGAAACCATACGCTTCAATTTTTGCAACACCTTTCTCAGAAACATAAGCAATCTCATAACCAATTGTGAGTACTGATGGGATATTCATGCTATCAATTCCATATATATTTTTATTGGTAACATATTTATAACAGTTAAATTCTCCAGCTACTACGAGAATATTGCTGTTTATCGATTCAATGGTAGTCGTATCATAGGTTGTTTGATTAAATACTGATGGGAATAAATATTTCGAATTTACTGAAGCAGGATATTTATAGGTCAACAATAGAGACTCTCTAATAATAGAGCCAGAATCTCTATGTGAGTATACTTCATAATAACCGTCATTTTTTTCAATTGCCAACTTCGATATACTATTTGAGGCTTTTGCAGTATCCTCATTAATAATATAGAATTGGTCAGTTGCAATCATTGTATCGCGCAATATCCTTCTATAATAATTATACGATTCAGTGACATTTCCATTCTTATTATATATCCTAAAATTATAAGTCCATGAATTACCGATTGATAGATTCATCCGTGGTACAGCTGCCGGACCACTTCGAATATCTACAACATTTTCTTTACAACTCTGCAAGAACATTACAACAAGTATTGAAACAAAAATCACTTTTTTCATATTATTGGAATAGCTGATTGTGCAGGCTAACGGACTGGAGCTAAGTTGCGTGGTAACGTTTTTACGCGAACGCGACCTTGATTAATTTGCTGATAACTGTTTGAATCGTATGTTGTGCTTAAATATTTCAACTTGGAATACAAAAATCGCGTTCGCGGTTACCACGTCAACTTGAGCGACTGGTTAGGGCGCCTTACGATAAAAACGTCCTTGGTACAGAGAATATATTTCTGTAAAGTTAGCGCTTGTATCATTGGGATCATTATAATTATCAATTGTTATTTCATACGAACCTGGTTCGATTTCTTTTTTAGATTTAATATTCTTTATCACTGTTTCTGAATATGGACCATTTCTGTCTATAACCTCGATATTACCTTCCAAATTCAACGATAGTAAATATCCCTCCTGATAAGCATCGGGATAATATGAAATAAACACTAAAATTAGATTTTTTGAGATCCGATGATATAGATAATTGTTTATTGGTTTTACCTTATTTGATTTTATGTCAAATAAAGATTTGGCTTTGCCATATCCTTTCGATTCTAAAAAAATAGATATTTTTTTATCAGTCAGAATCTTAAACCCTATATTTGAGTATCTTTTGGATTGACTTTCCGATATTGTTAATAAAAAAAGTATGCTAATTACTATTCGTATCATATTTTTAGGCGCCCTAACGGACTGGAGCTAACCTGCGTGGTAACGTTTTTACGCGGACGCAATGCCGATTAACTCGCCGATTACTAAATATGTTGTATGTTGTGTTTAGAATTTTCAACTTTGAATACAAAAATTGCGGCCGCGGTTACCACGTCAGGTTGAGCGACTGGTTAGGCGCACACATCGAATTCGTGCATTCACGAACTGACCTGCTTTTGCGTGGTGTGTCCCAAACCATCTTTATCTTTATCCTACTCTCTTCATCTGTTCTCGTCGCTTGAAATCGGCTTCACTCTTTGGGTCGGATGGGTGTCTCCCCTGACGGTTCGTAGTTAGCAATAATAATCCCTGTTGTCGAAACTTCGGTTCTAACGAGTCTAAAAGTGCTAATTGGCGTACCGGGTCCAAATAGATGTTGGCCACTCCCGATTACTACCGGGAAGGTCAAGATGTAAATCTTGTCAATCAATCCTTCGACAAGAAGTGGTGGATAGAGTGAAGCGCTGCCTTGGATGAGTAGGTCGCGACCTTCACTTGCCTTTAGTTTCTTTATATCATCTATTCCGCGAAGTCTGAATGTGTTATCCCAAGCAAAAGTATCTTCTCTGTGCGTCAACACATACTTGTTTGCTTTTGCAATACCTTCGGCGATGACAAAACCTTTTGTGTGATGTGGCCAATAGCCGGCAAATACATCGTAAGTTTTACGGCCTAAAAGCAGGTCGAAGGGTGCTCCAAATATGCTGTCATAAACTGCCATAGCCTTGTCATCCCAGAACGCTGGGGACCAGCCCTGCTTAAAGTAGTCAGATGGCGTGTTCGGATCTTGGATAACACCATCCATCGTTTGACGGACTGCGAGAGTAATCTTTCTCATATCAATTCTCCTAGAATCAATTGTGCGATTTGAATTGGCGCGACGCCGGCATCTGCACTGGCAAGCCCCACACGAACGTGCTTCAACAAATCATTCCATCCAGGTGCGCCTAACGGACTGGAGCTAACCTGCGTGGTAACGTTTCAGCGCGCCGCGATTGTTTTTTAATTTGCTGATAACTGTTTGTATCGTAAGTTGTCATTTGAGAACTCAGCACTCAAAACTCAAAGCGCGTCGCGGTTACCACGTCAGGTTGAGCGACTGGTTAGGCAACATGGGAGCCTATGTTAAATATGTTATGAATTCTTTTACACTTTGGGCAATTATCTCATCCTTCTGGCTTTGATGATCCCAAAATCTAACAGTACCATCGCACACTCTAAGATAAAAATTGCCGTTATAATCTACTCCGATTATACACGCTTCTTTCTTCTTCCACCATGATGCCGAAAGAGGTCGCCAATCCTTCTCTCTAATCAATAAAACAACATTGAATTGTCGATCCTTTATTATAAAAGTATTTTTGTAATAAAGAGTTAAAATGGCTTTATCAATTATGTCCAATTCATTTTCCATGTTGCCTAACGGACTGGAGCTAAGTTGCGTGGTAACGTTTTTACGCGAACGCGACCTTGATTAATTTGCTGAAAACTGTTTCTGTCGTATGTTGTGCTTAAATATTTCAACTTTGAATACAAAAATCGCGTTCGCGGTTACCACGTCAACTTGAGCGACTGGTTAGCCCGCGCAACTATTTTTTTAAACGCTACACTGCTGGCGGTTGGCGTAAGCCACGTTTAATTGAACAACAATTTTTGAAGGTTAAAGAACTGTTTATTTGTTTTTTTATTTTACAACAAAACTCAAATTGAACTGCAAAACTTGAGCAACATTTTATTTTGCCGCCAGCAGAGCGGGCTAACGGACTGGAGCTAAGCTGCGTAGCGACGTTTTTACGCGGACGCAACTTTGATTAATTTATTTAAAACTACCGCTGACGTATGTTGCGTTGAATTTTTACAACTTTGAATAACAAATTTGCGGCCGCGGTCGCTACGTCAGCTTGAGCGACTGGTTAGCCAGCCTGACTAAAATATTTTTTAATGACCAACTGAACTTGTTGCACCCCCTCATCGGATAGTATTACCGATTTCGCCTTTGTTTTTGGATCACTGATAAAACCTTTCGCGTGTAACCTGTCTAAAACATTCCAATCGTACGATTTCCACGATCTTTTTATTTCGCTGTCCTTAAAACTCGTTAGGTGTAACAATGCCAAAACGATTTCATCTACTTTTGATTCGTCTATATTCATTGCTTCCTCCAAACTTTTTAAGGCTGGCTAACGGACTGGAACTAAACTGCGTGCAAACGTTCCAGCGCGGTGGGTTGTGTTTTAAAATTGCTGATAACTATCGCTGCCATAAGTTGTTATTTGAGAACACAACACTCAAAACTTAAAGCGCGCCGCGGTTTGCACGTCATGTTTGAGTGACTGGTTAGGCGGCAAATTATAAGGTTGGCGCAATTACCGCCATTGCTTCTGCCGAAGTTCTAACCGGAATTATCTCGAATCCCACTATATCCTTCCATTGGTCGGTCCATTTTGAAAACAGTGCATAATCTTCCGTTTCGATCAATTGAAAACATTTCGTGAATTCTAAATCAACCCAACTTGATACATAATTCAATCCCTCCGGTAACATCCTTCCTCGTTCTTTCGATCGTTGGTAAACAGCTTTTGCGCCAACCGTTTTGAATTTTTCGTAAACCATATATAACATTGTTCACCTTCGTAGAATATTTTTATTTGCCGCCTAACGGACTGGAACTAAACTGCGTGCAAACGTTCCAGCGCGCTGGATTGTGTTTTTAAATTGCTGACAACTATCGCTGTCATAAGTTGTCATTTGAGAACTCAACACTTAATATTCAAAGCGCGTCGCGGTTTGCACGTCATGTTTGAGTGACTGGTTAGCCCGCTAAAACTATTTTTTGAAACGCTACACTGCTGGCGGCTGGCGTAAGCCACGTTGAATTGAACAACAACTTTTGAATGTTAAAGAGTGTTTATTTGCTTTTATTGATTTTACAACAAATCTCAAATTGAACTACACAACTTGAGCAACATTTTATTTTGCCGCCAGCAGAGCGGGCTAACGGACTGGAACTAAACTGCGTGCAAACGTTCCAGCGCGTTGGATAATGTTTTTATATTGCTGATAACAGTTCGTATCGTAAGTTGTCGATTGAGGACACAACACTCAAAACTTAAAGCGCGTCGCGGTTTGCACGTCATGTTTGAGTGACTGGTTAGCCCGCTAAAACTAATTTTTTGAAACGCTACACTGCTGGCGGCTGGCGTAAGCCACATTTAATTAAACAACAATTTTTGAATGTTAAAGAACTGTTTATTTGTTTTTTTGATTTTGCAACAAATCTCAAATTGAATTACAAAACTTGAGCAACATTTTAATTTGCCGCCAGCAGAGCGGGCTAACGGACTGGAGCTAAGCTGCGTTGCAACGTTCCAGCGCGTTGGATTAAAAGTTTAAAATAAAAATGTGCTTTCGTATCGTAAGCTGTATTTAGAAATCTCAACACTCAAAAACTTTTGCGCGGCGGCGGTTGCAACGTCTGCTTGAGCGACTGGTTAGCCCGCTGGACATTAAATCTATTAAAAACAACCTGCCTGTTTTAACACATCAATTAACTTCCATATTGGTAAATCTAATGAAATATCTAACTTCATTTTGAAATGAGTTTCAAGTGAATTTCGTAATTCTTGTTCGCTGTACCCAAATACATCATATACTGTTGCTTTGTCAGAAACAAAGTACGGTTGATATTGGGAGTCTGGTTCAATAACATTGATTAGAATATCTAGTTCTCGTTTACGCTTGAGAGTCTCCGTTTGATCTTCATATGTATATTTTTCGTTCATCGTTCTTTGCCAGCGGGCTAACGGACTGGAGCTAAGTTGCGTGGTAACGTTTTTACGCGAACGCGACCTTGATTAATTTACTGATAACTACCGCTACCGTATGTTGTGTTTAGAAATTTCAACGTTGAATACAAAATTCGCGTTCGCGGTTACCACGTCAACTTGAGCGACTGGTTAGGCGGCACAATTACTTTCTAGAAAATAATTCTCCATCTGCATCAAGCGCACCTACTCCCGCAAACATTAAAGTATCCTGGCCATTAAATTCTACTGCACTATTCCAAGTATTAGTATTTGAGAATATTCTAAACATTACAAGACCACTATCAGGATACGATGGCCAACGTTTATCCCTTCGAATTGAGAATACTCCCTTTTGAAAAACAGTATCCCTTTTATAAATTTCAAACGTACTATCACGATAATAAATATGTTTTACTGTATACCCTACACTCTTTGGTGTTATGACGGATCCACCACCATAGCTCGCAATCCAATCCCAAATACCAAATATTAAATCTTTGCGTTGCTGTTGGTGTACAGATGTTATCGATACAGATAGAATGCCGGTAAAATTATTAGAGCGAAATCGAATAGATTTTATCGAACCAGAAAGTGATCTATCAATTATAATAGATTTAGTGCCGGAAATAGTATCTTCTCGAAGTATTACACTCTTTGAATCATAAAGTGAAATAATTACTCTACCATTTGCATAACTGACTGAGGAAACATTAATAATGATACTATCAGTACTGAATGATACTATGTGTATTGTATCTTTAGTATAATCAACTCCATTAACCACGTTCAAATAATAACCAGGAAGATTTACTGTAGTTATAGACGTCGTAGGAGATGCGATATTCACCTGTTGAATTATCGTAGATTTTTCATCGCAACCAAAAATGATCATTGCAAATAATATTCCAACAAAAATAATCTTCTTCATATTGAATTGTAATTGGTAGATACTTATTTTGTGCCGCCTAACGGACTGGAGCTAAGTTGCGTGCAAACGTTCTAGCGCGCTGGTTGTATTTTTAGATTAAAAATGAGCCTGCGTATCGTAAGTTGTCATTTGAGAACTCAACACTTTCGCCAAAGAGCGACGGCGGTTTGCACGTCAACTTGAGCGACTGGTTAGGCGGTAGCGCTTGATTAATGTGGCAAAATAAATAAATGCTGATATTATCACACTGTTAAAAATATATTTGATTGGATACGATATTAACACACCGAACCAAGAGTAGCCGATAATTGCGCCAAGATACATCCCTTCTGAATCGGCTCCGTTTGCGAGTAAGTATTCAGGGTTTCGCTTCAACGTTAAAGCAACCATATCGGTAGAGTATTCTGTATTAATGAACGTCACATAAACAAAAGACAAAACACCAATAACAAAACCTGCCATTGTTATAGAGTAAATATTTGTAAGCAATCTTTTTTTATTAGTGATATCAAATTTCAAATACTTTTTAAATTCATAATTAATACCGATTACAGATAAGAAGCAGAAGAAAAACATTAATACATCATTTGAAAATGAATGCCAATGAAAGTGTCTTTTGAGTGCGTAGTATTGCATCAGTATTAAACTGAACGATACCAGTGAATTAAGCATTGAGTATTTAACTACTATTTTCCACATTTTAATGTTGTTTCGCTACCGCCTAACGGACTGGAACTAAACTGCGTGCAAACGTTCCAGAGCGCCGGGATTGATTTTAAATTAAAAATGATACCGCGTATTGTAAGTTGTCATTTGAGAACTCAACACTCAAAGCTCAAAGCTCAAAGCGCGTCGCGGTTTGCACGTCATGTTTGAGTGACTGGTTAGCCCGCTAAAACTATTTTTTGAAACGCTACACTGCTGGCGGCTGGCGTAAGCCACGTTGAATTACACAACAACTTTTGAATGTTAAAAAACTGTTTATTTGTTTTTTTTGATTTTACAACAAATCTCAAATTTAACTACACAACTTGAGCAACATTTTATTTTGCCGCCAGCAGAGCGGGCTAACGGACTGGAGCTAACCTGCGTGGTAACGTTCCAGCGCGCGGGATTCTGTTTTTAAATTTAAAATCTACTTTCGTATCGTAAGTTGTCATTTGAAAACTCAACACTCAAAACTCAGAGCGCGTCGCGGTTACCACGTCAGGTTGAGCGACTGGTTAGGCAGCAAGTTGTTTTATAATTGATAAACAGCGCCAATATTTAATGAATAATGAACACGATCCGAGTAATTAGTGTAATGCTTCCAAGCAATGTCTAAATCAATTTGAGGTAATACTTTTAATTGAAAACCAATTCCCAACGTATGCACAAAATAATTCTTATTAGGGAATTGAATGCTTGAATTAAACTCAGAAGAAGATAAATCGGACCACGTAACTCGAACTAAACCAATTCTTTCAATTACATATCCACCACCAGAAGAGAAATATACTCTAAAATTATCGTCGGGAAGATCAAACAGCTTAAAATCAACAAATAATCTGGTTATTTGAGATGCTTCGCCAGTTGAATGTTCTACTCTATTTTCTGGAATCATTACTTCAGGCGAATAACGATTGAAAGAATAGTAATTGAATTCGATTGTTGGTGTGATTGACAATTGGTTTGTTAAAATATATTCAAGTCCAAAACCAGCATTTATACCAACATTCCAATTTGGATACAGATATGTTGTTTCATCAATAGAACCAAGCTGTGTTGGCGAATTGATACCGGAGTATATTACAACCTTGGGTTGAGTAAATACTGAAAAGGACAAGAGAAAAAATAAAGTTAATATTCTCATTAAATATTGCTTCCAGTAATTCTTGCTGCCTAACGGACTGGAGCTAACCTGCGTGGTAACGTGCCAGCGCGTTGGATTGTGTTTTTAAATTTAAAATCTGCTTTCGTATCGTAAGTTGTCATTTGAGAACACAACACTTAAAACTCAGAGCGCGTCGCGGTTACCACGTCAGGTTGAGCGACTGGTTAGGCACGCTTTAACTAATGCTTATTTTCAAATGTAATTGAATTTGATGAAACGTATTCTCCTCGCAGCAAGGTAGTGAGCGTGTTTAATTCCTCTTGATATTTTGTTTTGTATTCTGCATCAAAACCATAGCAACATAACCGATCTGGTTTTTGAAACCTGTATTTTAACATTATTGTATATTTTCCTGCTGGCAATTCTCTGAAATCATACATCCAAAGTTTCACTGGAGAATAATCAATAGTCTGACGTTCTGGTACACTAATTACATCATCTCTATCAGGGAATATTTTTTCACCTACACAATCAGTTCTCATCATAATTCGAGGAACTATTGTTCCCTTGCTATCTTTGACTATAGCCTCGATTGGTTCAATACATTCAAAAACACGAAGCAACGTGAACGAAATGTCTGAATTATTTTGCATCGAAGCGTGAAGAGTAAGAAAACCTTCTCTAAATGTATAACAATCCAATTTTAACGTTAGAATTGGCTGTTTTGTATTTTCTTTTTCTATTGCCTTATGGTAATTTTCAATATCGTTGGTGGATTCCACCCAAGGAACCTTTATCATTGCGTTACAAATGATTGTTTGGTTCAAATCATAAATTATCACTGTATCCGTTTGAGTTATGTATAAAAGACCATTAATTCTTAGAATGTGTTTGCCCATTGGTACATTATCAATGACATAATTACCATTTCCATCTACTAAGCTTCCAAGATTTTCATTTAGAAGATAAACTGAAAAAAGCTCAAATGATTTTTGGCCATCTTCAAGTTTCAAAGTACCCTTTATAGTCGCTGATGACCCACAACAATAGATCATACCGAACAATAATATTACTTTCTTTAATTTTGACATATTCATTTAAGCGTGCCTAACGGACTGGAGCTAAGTTGCGTGGTAACGTTTTTACGCGAACGCGACCTTGATTAATTAATTTAAAACTGTTTCTGTCGTATGTTGTGCTTAAATATTTCAACTTTGAATACAATAATCGCGTTCGCGGTTACCACGTCAACTTGAGCGACTGGTTAGGCACGCAGCAGATCATTTTAGCAAATACACTTTTTTTGTAATACTACCACTTGCAGTTAACAAACGTAAAAAATACATTCCTGAAGATAGATTATTCCCTTCCAATATTATATTATTCAAACCACTGGAAGAAAATCGCTCATAAACACTCATCTTCTTTTGACCCAAAATATCGTACAAATCGATTCGGACGTTGGAACTTGTTGGAATTGAATATTGAATAGTTGTATTTGGATTAAATGGGTTTGGATAAACAACCAAACTTAAATAATATGTATCAATAATATTATCATGGTTTTTGTCAACCTTTGTGATTATACGTTTCCCATTTATTACAACTTCTGTTAGTACTAAATAATAGAAAGCACCTTCTAATCTATACCACCCAATACTATCGATTAAATATTGATAAAAAGAACAATCAACACAACTCCTTCCATAAACAAATCCCCACGAACGTCTTTCAACGTTAAGATATGTGGTTAATTTATTTTCGATACATTTACGAAAATAACCTCCCTTATCAAAAAACATATAATCTTTGGGCGCAGTAAAATCGTAATACAATATTTCCAATGAATCATACTTGGAGTAATGATATACCTTGCTATCTTCTTGTCTTAAAAACATTGTATCAGGATGTCCAATTGAACAATACACAAGTTTGTAAACTTTTCCGTTAATAAGCTCTTCGGATACAACTTTTATTTTCCCATGGGTATAGAGAGTACCAAATGTCCATTCATTACCTATATCAAGGGGTAAATATCCTGTAGTCTGCGAATTAAGGAAGACTATAAAGAATAAATTCAATTTTATTATTTTATTAATCATTTTCGAATGTATTTTCTGCGTGCCTAACGGACTGGAACTAAACTGCGTGCAAACGTTCCAGCGCGCTGGATTGTGTTTTTAAATTGCTGATAACTATCGCTGTCATAAGTTGTAATTTGAGAACTCAACACTTAAAACTCAAAGCGCGTCGCGGTTTGCACGTCATGTTTGAGTGACTGGTTAGCCCGCTAAAACTATTTTTTGAAACGCCACACTGCTGGCGGCTGGCGTAAGCCATGTTGAATTGCACAACAACTTTTGAATGTTAATGAACTGTTTATTTGTTTTTTTTGATTTTACAACAAATCTCAAATTGAACTACAAAACTAGAGCAACATTTTATTTTGCCGCCAGCAGAGCGGGCTAACGGACTGGAGCTAAGCTGCGTTGCAACGTTCCAGCGCGTGGATTAAAGTTTTAAATTTAAAATGGTGTTTCGTAACGTAAGTTGTGTTTAGAAAACTCAACTTACAAAACCTGAGCGCGTCGGCGGTTGCAACGTCAGTTTGAGCGACTGGTTAGGTTGCAGTTAAAAATTCCCGAATATTGCACCCACAGTTACTCCGTAAATATCGAATCTTCTATTAAACTCAAAGAATCCTCCCAAATACATTCCGAAATATTGAAACCTGAGTTCTAAATCTAATTCCAATATATTTGTTGTATACTTCTCTGATATAATCTCATAATCATCGTCAAATGGTCTGTAAAAGATAATTTTACCGCGTTTTATCTTTTCGCCATTTCCTATACCATATTTCCCAACAACAAATAATTCGGGTAGATTACGAAAGGGTTGAGTGGAAACACCAATTAAACCAGAATATGAAGTAATCTTTTCGGGGGGTTCAAATATCGATGGTTCATTATTGATAGTTCTATCAATTTTAATATGAAGGTAATACATGCTTAATGAAACACCAAGCCGTGCCACCGTTCCGCCGTCGTGGTCTTGGAAACCTCCTTGAGATAATCCAATTCCCATATTTCCATATACCACTAATTTTTCTGAGTCTTGGCAAAAGACATTTGTTATTACAACAATCAGTAAGAGAAATGATTTCATAGTTTGAGGTTTTCTGCAACCTAACGGACTGGAACTAAGCCGCGTGGTAACGTTCCAGAGCGCGGGATTGTGTTTTTAAATTGCTGATAACTGTTATTATCGTAAGTTCTCATTTGACAACTCAACACTCAAAACTCAGGGCGCGTCGCGGTTACCACGTCGGCTTGAGTGACTGGTTAGGTGCCACGTTATTTTATTTTGAAGTACGATGATATTTCTGGTTCGAGATCAACATCCGTATTCACGCCAAACAATATTTTGGGCTTCAGAATACCATCGCACAATATTACTCCAACTATTTCAGTAGATTTAAGACGTTCGAACTTAAAACTTCTCTTTGAATACTTCACTTCAATAATTTCCGCACTAGACATTACCATTTTTATATTTTTTGATTTTAAGATATCCTTGAGATTATTAGCGTAATATTGAAAATCGCTAACAACTTCTTCAATGCCTGAATCTTCATATTTGGCAAGACTATCAAACTCTGCTTGGTTAGGACCATAAAATATTGCCACTTTGCCGGAATAAACTTCCGAATTATGCTTTGTCCGTTTTTGAGCTACAAGGACAATGTTGATTAGTACGATTAACACTAGTATTGATTTTGTTGTATGCATATTTCGTGGCACCTAACGGACTGGAGCTAAGTTGCGTGCAAACGTTCCAGCGCGCCGGCTATATTTTTAATTAAAAATGAACTCGCGTATCGTAAGTTGTCATTTTAGAACTCAACACTTTCGGCAAAGAGCGACGGCGGTTTGCACGTCAACTTGAGCGACTGGTTAGGCAGCCTGTTTTAATTAATATTTACCACTTGACTATATGTCAGATATGACATATCTTAATTATGTATGAGCAATGATCATAAACCACTTGCCTGGTTACATGGTGAAGTAAAAACTCCGCCAATGTCACAAGCTGCAAGAATAGAAACTGGATTCCTACTTCGCAAACTGCAGCGTGGTGATTTGATCTCGCTTCCTTGGTCTCGTCCTATGCCATCAATTGGACCACGCTGCCATGAATTACGAATAACTGATGAAACTACAATTTGGCGGTTAATCTATCGTATTGATCCGGATGCAATTGTCATTCTTGAAATATTTAAGAAAAAGACACAACAAACACCCAAAAATATTATTGACCAATGTAAAAAGCGAATTCGTTTATATGACGCTCAATAAACAACAGGAATTATCTATGGAAAAGAACAAAAAACAAAAACTGGAAGCAGCCGGCTGGAAAATTGGAAGTGTTGATGAATTTCTCAATCTCAACCAGCAAGAATCCGAATATATTGAACTAAAGCTCTCGTTAAGTAAAAACCTTCAAAAACGTCGCCGTTTATTAAAATTGACTCAAAAAGACTTTGCAAAAATGATAAAGTCTAGTCAATCTCGTGTTGCAAAAATGGAATCCGGTGATCCCACTGTTACGATTGATTTATTGGTGAAATCATTACTAACCCTAAAGGCACCGAAGAACTCTCTCGCACGAATTCTTCCTCGATAAAACTTTCTTAAAGGCTGCCTAACGGACTGGAGCTAAGTTGCGTGGTAACGTTTTATCGCGGCCACGAAATACATTTTGTGAATTGCTGATAACTTGTGCTATCGTATGTTGTGTTCTCGTTTTTCAACATTCGATTGAAATCCAACGCCGCGGTTACCACGTCAACTTGAGCGACTCGTTAGGCAACACGCGAGCTTGTTGAACAATTGCCAACAATTACAACTGAACTTTCTTCTTTAAGTGATTGCTTATTTTGAACAACTTTTCCTGACTTCGACCCCAATTGTTGGCAATTGGATGATTTATGAATGCAGGTGTCGTAATTTCGTTTTATGCTTTTTTGGAATTACACCACTTTTGCTTCGTGTTGCCTAACGGACTGGAGCTAAGTTGCGTGGTAACGTTTTTACGCGAACGCGACCTTGATTAACTCGCCAACAACTGTTTGAATCGTATGTTGTGCTTAAATATTTCAACTTTGAATACAAAAATCGCGTTCGCGGTTACCACGTCAACTTGAGCGACTGGTTAGGCAACAAGGAGATTAATTCATTACTCCTCCTCTTTTTCTACCAGTTCGTAATAATTCTCGTGTTTTAATATTGAATGTACATTCTTCTTCTATAGTTGGTGTCACTCCACCTTCTATTAACTCTTTAAATTGGGGGTGGTTCTTAGGTGTTGCCTCTTCTTCAGAATCAGTATAAAATGTTATTACAAAATTAGTATCAATTGATATGGGTGTTGAATAAGAACAAACCAATATTGACTTTCGAGTTGATAAATCAACAACATCGAGGCCACGATCTGGCCCAGTTCCTAAATCGAGAAAGAGATATTTATCCTTTAAGCCTTTGAACCATTCTCCCATCTCAGCACCATTATAAATTGGATTTGCGAGATAAATTACCGCACTATCAGCATAAACATTTACATCGTTATATACTTTGATGATATCGCCGGCAAATTCATTTTGTTTCAGTATAACCACACTGTAATTTGGATACTTAAAAAGTGTGCCCAGTGAGTCTTGATAAATATTTGGTTTATCGGTTCCCTCAAACTGAACTTCATTATTATTCTCACTCGATTTCTCAAAGAGGATTACTTTTATTGTGTCGAGTGTTTGTAATATGGGATTTTCTAAAATAAAAGAATCTTTTAGTAATGAGTCCTTTTTTAAACTATTCATTTGATTTTCAGATCGATCCTTTGTACTACACCCAACAATAATTAAGGACAGGATTAATGTTGTTCTTATTATTTTACTCATAAGGTATTGTTCAAATGTTTCTTCTTGTTGCCTAACGGACTGGAGCTAAGCTGCGTGCAAATGCTCCAGCGCGTTGATTATGTTTTTAAATTTAAAATCCTGTTTCGTAACATATGTTGTAAGTTGATTACACCACACTTAATATTTAAGAGCGTCGGCGGTTTGCACGTCAGCTTGAGCGACTGGTTAGCCGGCAAATCCAAATGTATGCGTTGTATTCTTACTGTCGCACTGTCAAAATGATAAAATTCACCATTGAACTTTTGTTTCGTCGAATCTGTAAAATACACTCCAAATATTTTTGCGTAGATTTTTACACTGTCAACATTTTCGAGAATATTTGGGATGTTGATTTGAATTGATGCAACCGGAGGATTAATTGGATCTGGATTTTCTGGAACACTTGAAAAATCGGTTGTATCAACAAAACTATTAATAGAGATAATCTGATTTGTGACTCGACCATAACTATGACGAAAATAACCGTCTAAACCATAGTTTAATTGAGTAATCATAACTGAATCATTACGGTAATACACTTTTGCACTGCAATTTATTTTATTAAGAACAAACTCTGGTGTTTGTGTTGATTGAACAAGGTTTGATTTATCACAACCTACAATTGCAAAAAAAAATACGACGTAATTAAAATACTTTTTGTACATATACGATCTTGCTTTTTGCCGGCTAACGGACTGGAGCTAACCTGCGTGGTAACGTTCCAGCGCGCAGGATTATATTTTTAAATTTAAAATCTACTTTCGTATCGTAAGTTGTCATTTGAGAACTCAACACTCATAACTCAGAGCGTGTCGCGGTTACCACGTCAGGTTGAGCGACTGGTTAGGGCGCAGAATTTGTATTATTTATTTTCAAGTAATATTTCACCATCCGATTTAACGATATACATTCCATTATCACTGAAAATGTAGTGTGGTAATCTTGGTCTTTGGCTCAAGACAAAAAACACATCCGTTTCAACCGGTGTTTTAATAATTATATGCGAATGCATTCCTGCCATTGCACCTTCTACTGGCTGTGGCATCATAATTACAGATTTATGTAATCTTGTTATTCTCAAAATATTTGAACCATCTTTTGAAACTATATAGCGAACATCACCACCTAATGGCGTTTCTTTGTTGTTTGTCTTAGCAGGAATGTAATAAACCAAAATATTTTGTGATGTATCGGGAAAAACATAGTAATTATAAGTTAAATTTTGTTTACCAAAATCTAATTTTGTCAATGTAATCGCTTTTGAAGCTCGCATTAACCAAGAAGAATCACGTTTGCCTTCTTTATATTCTTTCACCGATAATATCTTCATCATTTTTGATAGACTTATTTCATAAGCTATGATAAACGAATTTTGATCTTGCGATGATTTCCCAAAATATACTGTCCACACAGAATCATTATCTTTCGCAAGAAATTGGCCTAACCTTTCATTGTCTGGATGATACGTCACTAACGTATCTGAAGCCAACCAACAAGAAACGTCATAATTATATAAATCATATCCCCGAGAAGTAATATTGGCAAGTTGAGATTCATACTGATGTGAATATTTTGTCATATTCTGATTACTACAAGAACATAATATAAATATGGTTATTATTGTTGGGATGATTGTTTTCATTGTTTTCCTGCGCCCTAACGGACTGGAACTAAGCCGCGTGGTAACGTTCCAGAGCGCCGGGATCAGTTTTTATATTTAAAATGTGCTCTCGTATCGTATGTTATCAATTGATAACTCAACACTTAAAACTCAGGGCGCGTCGCGGTTACCACGTCGGCTTGAGTGACTGGTTAGGCGCACTAAATATTTTGATAGATATTTTTTTTGTGGAACAAATGTAAAATGAAAATTGGACTATACGATACTGCAATCTTGATCCATTGATTCTCTTTATTTAGCTGTAATTCACTTTTCCCAACAAACCGTCCAATAGAATATTCTACAATTCTGTACGTTCCACTAATTAACCCATCTACAGCAGAAATAAATTCATCAAATTTTTGTTGATTCCAACAGGGAAACCAGGATGCACTCAAACTTTTGGTTGAAAGAAACAATTCATCGTCCTGTAGGTTTATACTAATCCCGAACTTTAAGCCTGCCTGAGGTAAAATGTTTAATTCAGCATCAACATTTGGATGTTCGAGAATCAATTCACTATCAAGATTGGGAAATCTCGTTCGAATAATGTCTACAGCCTTCACAAATATTTCTTTTTCTTTCTTCATTAAGTGCGCCTAACGGACTGGAGCTAAGCTGCGTGGCGATGTTGTACCGCGGACGCAACGTTGATTAATTTTCTGATTACTACTGCTGACGTATGTTGTGTTGAACTTTTACAATATTGAATAACAAAATTGCGGCCGCGATCGCCATGTCAGCTTGAGCGACTGGTTAGGCAACATGCGAGTTTGATGGACAATTGCCAACAATAATAACTGAACTTTCTTCTTTAAGTGACTGCTTATTTTGAACAACTTTTGCTGACTACAACAACAATTATTGGCAATTGAATGACTTCTGAATGCTGGTGGTATAATTTCGTTTAATGCTTTTTTGCAATTACACCGCTTTTGCTTCGTGTTGCCTAACGGACTGGAACTAAACTGCGTTGTGACGTTGTGTCGCGGACGCGAGCCCGATTAATTTGCTGATAACTGTTTGAATCGTATGTTGTGTTTAGAAATTTCAACTTTGAATAACAAAATCGCGGACGCGGTCACAACGTCAGTTTGAGTGACTTGTTAGCCCGCAACTAATATTTTTTCTTGCGCTATACTGCTGGCGGTTGGCGTAAGCCACGTTTAATTGAACAACAACTTTTGAAGGTTAAAGAACTGTTTATTTGCTTTTTTGATTTTACAACAAAACTCAAATTGAACTGCAAAACTTGAGCAACATTTTTATTTTGCCGCCAGCAGAGCGGGCTAACGGACTGGAGCTAAACTGCGTGCAAACGTTCCAGCGCGCCGGTTGTATTTTTAAAATAAAAATGTGCTCGCGTATCGTAAGTTGTCATTTGAGAACTCAACACTTAAAACTCAAAGCGCGTCGCGGTTTGCACGTCATGTTTGAGTGACTGGTTAGCCCGCTACACTATTTTTTGAAACGCTACACTGCTGGCGGCTGGCGTAAGCCACGTTGAATTGAACAACAACTTATGAATGTAAAAAAACTGTTTAATTGTTTTTTTTGATTTTACAACAGAACTCAAATTGAACTACACAACTTGAGCAACATTTTATTTTGCCGCCAGCAGAGCGGGCTAACGGACTGGAGCTAACCTGCGTGGTAACGTTTTTACGCGGACGCAATGCCGATTAGCTCGCCGATTACTAAATATGTTGTATGTTGTGTTTAGATATTTCAACATTGAATACAAAAATTGCGGCCGCGGTTACCACGTCAGGTTGAGCGACTGGTTAGGGCGCACATATTATGGTTACTTCTCGCCATACGAAGTTTTAATTGACAATAATCGTCCAATGTCTCGCATGACATTAATATTCTCAAATGCAAAATCAGATCTTGAAGAACGCTGGTCAACATTATTTTCAATCAACATATTATATGATAGCAAATTTAATTGCCGTGAAGCACTCATTATATTTTTTAATGACGGTAGACCAAATACCAAACGAACCACTGCAAACCAAAGAATTACATGTGTCTTTGAGACAACCTCAGCTGATTTTGATTTTATTTCAGACGATATCTCTTTATCAAATGATGCATTTGCAAGCTTTGCCTGATGAAGAAGTAACACATTACTAATTCCGCTGAGAGTTTTTTTCAATTCTTGTGAAGGAATAATAATACGAGTAAGAATAATTTGACCAATTACATAAACGAGAATACCGCCTAAAACTGTAAATATTAGAGTATCCATCAATTATCCTTTTGTGCGCCCTAACGGACTGGAGCTAAGTTGCGTGGTAACGTTTTTACGCGAACGCGACCTTGATTAATTTGCTGATAACTGTTTGAATCGTATTTTGTGTTTAGAATTTTCAACTTCGAATACAAAAATCGCGTTCGCGGTTACCACGTCAACTTGAGCGACTGGTTAGCTGGCATTTATGGAACAATAATGACTTGACTATTTGAAAATACTAATCCAGTAGTGTACATCTCATAAGAATTAGCAAAGGGATTATAATTATAATAGTATCCCCCGCTACGTGGTGCGGCAAATGCTAATGCATATAATGTAGAACCACTGGACAATTCATAGCTTGTTTTATAGTCTTCATTAAAGGCAAATACACTCGAAAATGATGTTGAATCTGCTGGAACACCAACATATTGACTGAATAAAAAGTTTATTGTAGCAGACGTTGTAAAAGGTTCTTTTGAAAATAATATCCTGATTATCCTATTAAGAGAATCGGCACTAGATATTTTTCCTTTGGCAAACACTGAAGTGTTATTACTTGATTGAGTTAATTTAAACTCAATAATTGTTGTTGGCGGTATTTGTGACAACCAAATTCTATAATAAAGGAAAAGAGTGCCTCCCCCAACAAATTGTACTCCATATTCTTTATAAGTTATGTATCCAGGTTTTGAAAATACTATATCATATATACCCGCCGGCACACCGCTTAATTTCCAAGTCCCATTAGGTAACGATTGAGTAGAATATTGTCTTCCATCTAATGTAATTGTTACACCGCTATTATCTTTAAGTACTTGCCCATTGTCGGAATATAAAAATATGTTGCCTGCAATATCACCATACATCGTTGGGCCTGCAGGCCCCGGGTCACCTTTACATCCTGTTGAATAAACAATTAATACAATTATTAAGATTATGTTTTTCATGAGTATTCCTAGGATGTATATTTAATGCCAGCTAACGGACTGGAGCTAAGTTGCGTGGTAACGTTTTTACGCGAACGCGACCTTGATTAATTAATTTAAAACTGTTTCTATCGTATGTTGTACTTAGATATTTCGACATTGAATACAAAAATCGCGTTCGCGGTTACCACGTCAACTTGAGCGACTGGTTAGGGTGCAATTGCGATTCTATGCTTGAGAATATTTATTTCTCTTAAAGTATAAATCGGTAAAATCACTAAAAGAAACCTGATAATTAATTGACCATTTTCTTTGGAAATTGGTATTCCCTCGACTAAGCCGTAATCTAATCCATCAAAAATCCCCCTAAACATTAGAATGCCACCTATAAAAGTGAATGCAAAAGGAAGTAAATACACAGCAATTATAACCACACTGAGATTTCGCCATTTAATGGCTAAATCATTCAATCCAATTTCATTACAGAGATGCTTTATAAAAAGTGCAAACAAGTAGAATGACAGAATTGATAATGAAATAGCAATAGCAAGTACGTTTCTAAAGAGTTCTAAATCTCGTGTTGTTACAACGACGATAAAAGTTAATGAATGAAATACAATGAAAACCCAAAGTGCCAGTAAGCAATTGTATAATATCTTAAACTGTTTTGATCCCTCAATACCATAGAACAACAATAACGATCCTAGGATAAGAGTATTGCCAAATGTTCGGAAATGGTAATGAATGCCACTCAACGAATGAAGTGAAATAAATATTATACCGGCAAAAGACAGTATCGTAAACCATTTTAATGTGTCAGTATCAAGTTTAGTGTTCATTCAATTGCACCCTAACGGACGGCAGCTAAGTTGCGTTGCAACGTTCCAGCGCGTTGGAACGGTTTTTAAATTAAAAATGCTATTTCGTAACGTATGTTGTGTTTAGAACTCTCGACACTTGAGTGAAAGCGCGCCGCGGTTGCAACGTCAATTTGAGCTGCTGGTTAGCCAGCGTGTATTTATTTTGTGTCAACGCTGTCTACTGAATTACTTACTCCCTTTATTTTATATAGATACTCTTTATTGGGAGACCAATTAGTTCTATGTGTTGCGAACTGATATTCAGCATCAATCGCTGGCAGAATCTTCGTCCAAAACCGAAACAGATGATATTCACCATAACTTCCCACATAACCAATTTTCGAGTTCCAACAGTGGTTATCAAAATCACTATACGAAACAATACTCCATTGAAGTGAATCTGGAGTACTGAATGTTGGATATTCACCCCTCAGAATAATTCGTGAACCTTCCGGACATCGTGGTATCGGTGAGCAACACCATAATATTGACAATATCCCAATTACAACTATTTTCATTTTGGTAAATGCTTATTCACGCTGGCTAACGGACTGGAGCTAAGTTGCGTGGTAACTTTTTTACGCGAACGCGACCTAGATTAATTAATTTAAAATTACCGCAATCGTATGTTGTGCTTAAATATTTCAACTTTGAATACAAAAATCGCGTTCGCGGTTACCACGTCAACTTGAGCGACTGGTTAGGTTTCATTTCAATCCGTCGTTTAAATGTTTGACCATCTTTCGCAGTGAAACTAATATTTTTTCCTTTTTACTTTCTTCAGACGTTGTATATTTTGATAATATATTACAGATCCTTACCATTTGTCCAGTAGCAGTTGATTCATAGGCTTCATATACTTTACCCGCTCGTCTTCCATATTCACCAACAACCTCAAAATGGTAAATTGTTCCATCCAAACCGCCTGTAGACCTATTTTCATATCTTGTATTCAGTGTCATTTTGTATAACACTTCTCTTATTGAGTTTGCGTCTTTAATATCAATTACTTTTTTATATACCAAAGTATAATTTTGATGAGGATCATAAATAATATTTTTTTCTTCTAATCGGTGTAATTTATTATAGATATTTTCTTTTGACTGTATCAAATAAACAATCATCGTGTCAGTTTCATTTTTCCGTACAATAAACACTGCCCATTCTTTTTGAAATGCTGGAATACAAATCATCGCTACAATGGGGGATCCAGATAATTTTGAATAATATTGTTGTGAAACAATATTGTAATAGTCATAAAAGTCATTTTGAAACCCAAATGGACTATCCTCGGGTGATAAATGTGATTGACTTTGAATATTAGTAAATATTAAAAACAATAATAGAATCATAGATAGTTTAATTTTATTGCTCATACTGATATGCCTGTTTAAATGAAACCTAACGGACTGGAGCTAAGTTGCGTGGTAACGTTTTTACGCGAACGCGACCTTAATTAATTTGCTGATAACTGTTTGAATCGTATGTTGTGTTTAGATATTTCAACTTTGAATACAAAATTCGCGTTCGCGGTTACCACGTCAACTTGAGCGACTGGTTAGGCGCCACATATTGTGATACAGTATTTATGAACACAATTTAGATTAGAACAATTCGATCTGGCATAACAAAAAGAAATACTCTTTTTGCAGTGAACTTAAACTGCCGAATAGTTGATATTAGTTCATTAATTTGATTTTCATAATTTAATTCAAATTCAGGAAACGGTTTTAACGGTTCAATTGCAATTATCAATGTACAATCGCTGTAATCTTTCGCTGCTTTCTTTTTACAAACTGAAATAACTTCTGGAATTAATAATTTAAGTTCATTACCAGGATTAACAATTTGAACTTCCCCATGACCCTTTTCAACAACTAACTGGGAATCATTGGCCTCAAGTTGACCATTTTGCGGAACCGTCATTTCAATTTTATCCACCTGTTTAACAGATTCATTGAAGACAAGCGCATCATATCCCTGACTTCCTAAAACAGGTTGTATAAGATAACTGTCAGGGTACATCTTAATTGAGAAGAGACTTAATGGTACAATTTCGTCCAAGAATTCTTTGTAAAGACCTTTCTTAAAAATACCGTAATTCATTTCTACTTTATTAGCTCTAACATTGTCTTTAAGATTGATTACAAACTCACGTAAAGCCGTGGGAGATCTTCTTTTTTCTATTTCTACGGCAGCAATCATCAATTATAGTTTATTACGTACTTCACTGATTAGTGGCGCCTAACGGACTGGAACTAACCTGCGTTGCAACGTTCCAGTGCGTGAGATTGTGTTTTTAATTTGCTGATTACTATCGCTATCGTATGTTGTGTGTTCATTTCACCACACTCGAAAACTCAGAGCGTAAGCGGTTGCAACGTCAGGTTGAGTGACTGGTTAGCCCGCCAACAAATTACTGCCAATAACTTTTTTTTCTTTTTAAATGAACTATTTCATCGCTTCCAACAAATTTGCCAGTGAGTTCTTTCTTGCCGATTTTGTCCTTAAAAGTACGGCTACTTTGTTTATCGGGGATTGTAAACTCAATCTCATTGTTATCGACTTTAACTTGCACTAAAACTGGCGGCGTTGGCACTCCCTCTGCTTCTTGCACAAGAGCATAATGTTGTCTTTTCATTCCGTCTGTAGAATAAACAATAAAAACCTCCATCCCACTAACATCCCCACTTTCTTTGCCATATTCAAAATTCGTGTAACGCCTACACTAACCACGCCGTGCCGCACTCCACGCTCTTCTATAAAATAAGTGCGGCATGGAACGAGCACAACTGATTTTGTACTGAGATTCAACATTGCTTATCAAATGTGCGAGTGACGTGGTTTGTGTTGTTAGCTACCGTGCGAGCACCCTCATCACTGAGTACTTCTGAGTTATCCGGAAAAAGAGATTTCTCATTTTTGTGCAACACTATTTACTTCTATCCAATATCCATCTGGGTCTTGAAAGAAGATCTGCTTAATCCCATCCGCTCTTATGTTAATTTTGTTTAGAGTACCTGGCCAATCCGAATAAGCTACTTTCATTCTTTCAAGTATTTTAATGAGTAAATCAAAGTCACTTGTAGTCAGGGCAAGATGGACGGCTTTGTTTACAGTTACCGTATCTTTTAGAATGGCTATCAAATGCAACTCCTTTTGCTCTCCCAGAGAAAACCAACGTACGCCCTCCAATCTTGCTCGATTAGTTATTTCGGTTAAACCAAGTACATTTCTATAGAACTCCGAAGAACGATTTACATCTCTTACTGATAATGCCAAATGATTGAATGTCAAAGGTGGCGGAGCGTCCGATTGAGCAAATAATTCTGGCAATGAGATGAAGCAGAAAAATGTCAGCACGACGGCAGCTTGGAACTTCATGGCATGGACTCCTTAATGAATGACTGATGATTGAGATTACTGGGTGCGAGCATGGCAGCTAACTGCCTGTTATTTGTTGCTTTTGACCGTACGCTTGAGAGAATAAAACTACAAGAAAGAGAAAACTCAAAATATTTTTTTGTTTTGACATTTTATAAACCTCCTCTCTTAATTATGCGGGCTAACGGACTGGAACTAAGCCGCGTTGCGAATGCTTTTGCGGCCCCGGAGCCCGGTTAAATTGAAAACGCTGTTTCGTATCGTAAGTTGTGTTTAGAATTGCTGACACTTAATGTTAAAATCGAGGCCGCGATCGCAACGTCGGCTTGAGTGACTGGTTAGGGCGCATGGTAGTTAATAAAAATTCCTTGCGACTAATTAAAAACGAATATTTTAAGCAACCAGACCACAATTATAGCAATACCGATAAACAATGAGAGTGTGACAAGTTTTCTTGAAGTCGATTCATACTTCACCTTTTGCGTCTCTTCAATTGCTACCAGATACATAACACACTTGTAATTTGAAAAAAGCATTATGAATACTAAAAATAACGTAGAAGCCAAATGATACAATGGCCATTGTGGTACTTTTAAATCAAATAACCCAAAATGTTCTCTATAAATAAGAAAAGCTGCAAAAGATGTAACAAAGAGAAAACAATAAATTGAGGCTTTGATCTTGATCTTTCTGTTTTCCACAATTATCAACATCTTTCTGGGTATGTTTTTTTGCACCCTAACGGACTGGAACTAAGCCGCGTGGTAACGTTCCCGTAAAGAAAACTGCTTTTTAAATTGCTGATCTCTTCCGCTATAGTATGTTGTGCTTAGATTTTACGACACTTCCCGGCTAAACCCTATACAGTTACCACGTCGGCTTGAGTGACTGGTTAGGCGACACACGGTAGACATTTTTACCCGCCTGACGAAATGAATGATATTACGAGGCCAATAATTAATACAATAAATGCAATTTGTTTATATCTCCATCATTCGGTTGTGTAATATTCTTTTTTGGGAAATGGTGAAATAAACGACTTTCTATAAGTCTCGTCGCCAAGTTCTGTCAAACTTTTATTTGCGACATAATTGATAATGCCGCTAATAATTATTGTTCCGAATAATATTAATTGAGTGTCGCCCATTTATTATAAAGAATATTTTTTTGTGGCGCCTAACGGACTGGAACTAAGCTGCGTTGCAACGTTTTATCGCGGCCTCGAAAATACTTTTCGTGATTTCGTTCGCTCTTTCGCTGACGTATGTTGTGTTCTCGTTTTTCAACTTTCGAATAAAACCCAAGCCGCGGTTGCAACGTCAGCTTGAGTGACTGGTTAGGCAACATAAAGCAGTACCATTGTGATTTAATAAATAGTATGTTTTTTATTTATTACCAAATCATAAATCATACGGTTACCATTATGACCAAGATAAAAATGGTACATCACTTGAAACACAATTGCTAAAAAATAAAAGGTTGAAAGTAGCAAAATAAATATCACGGTGAAGAATATCGTACTTTTCCATAATCTTTTGAAAAGTGCCCATACTGCGCCGCCAAAAAATGCACTCCAATTCCATTGACCACCATATTCTTTAGCAGAATAACCAATTTTCAATAACTCTAATACGTAATAATTGGATAATTTATTTGATATTTCTTTGATTCTATTATCAACAAATTTTTTGTTCGAAGAACAATTCTTGCATAACGATAAACCTTCGATGTTCTCTGAATCTATTGATATTTCATTTTCACAAAACGAACATATGTTATTAATTAGAATCTCGCTCATTGTTGATTCTTTATGTTGCCTAACGGACTGGAACTAAACTGCGTGCAAACGTTCCAGCGCGCCGGATTGTATTTTTAAATTGCTGATAACTATCGCTGTCATAAGTTGCCATTTGAGAACTCAACACTCAAAACACAGAGCGCGTCGCGGTTTGCACGTCATGTTTGAGTGACTGGTTAGCCCGCGCAATTATTTTTTGAAACGCTACACTGCTGGCGGCTGGCGTAAGCCACATTTAATTAAACAACAACTTTTGAATGTTAAAGAACTGTTTATTTGTTTTTTTGATTTTGCAACAAATCTCAAATTGAATTACAAAACTTGAGCAACATTTTAATTTGCCGCCAGCAGAGCGGGCTAACGGACTGGAACTAACCTGCGTTGCAACGTTCCAGCGCGTGGGATTTTGTTTTTAAATTGCTGACAACTATCGCTATCGTATGTTGTGTTTTCATTTTTCGACACTTGTAAACTTAGAGCGCAAGCGGTTGCAACGTCAGGTCGAGTGACTGGTTAGGGCGCAATAAGTTTATACAGCAGAATTATGTTGGTTGCAAACAACTGCAAAATATAATAATAGATAAATACAATTATTATGAAAATGAGTATATATGTTGAATCGTCGCCTAAACCCCAATTGTTAGAAATAATAAATTTTAGAATTGTTCCCCATAAATTAAGATAACCAATAACTCCCCATATTAGCGCAGAGAGTATTAACGTAACTACGGGATTAGAGAAGTTATCTCCGAACAATCCTTCAAATAACAATTGAGGTAGTAGAAAAATAAAAACACCAATAAGTCCACCCGCAAGCATCGAAATAATGACAAAAGATGAATTTTCTTTCGCATTGTCGATATATTTCAAAATTCTTTCAACTTTGTTTGTAATGACTTTCATTGTATTTATCGATGGCGATTGCGCCCTAACGGACTGGAGCTAAGTTGCGTGGTAACGTTTTTACGCGAACGCGACCTTGAATAAATTGCTGAAATCTGTTTCTACCGTATGTTGTGCTTAAATATTTCAACTTTGAATACAAAAATCGCGTTCGCGGTTACCACGTCAACTTGAGCGACTGGTTAGGCTTTGCAAGTATTTATTATTGAATAACCACAAACTCAATTGTCAACTCTTGACGTTGAAACTTGATTATTTGACGTGGATAAAACCATCCATCACATTGACCCATCATTAATGCTGAAAACTTTTTGCGATAAATGTTTACAGTGTTGTTATATACTTCAATTTTATTAATCAAATCTAAGTTTCCCGTGCAACCTGATTGCGCAGGATAAAAAATTGCAACTATTTGATCTTTCTGAAAATCTATCTGTGGCATCGGTGGCTTTGAACCGGTCCAATAATTATTGCATAAATTGATCCAAGTTACACTATCCTTTATTATTAGGGTTGTGTCTTTATTTAAATTAATCCCAGTGCTAACAGTTTCAAAAGGAATAGTTTTTACTGGTTCGGTTGAACTATCTTTACAAGCTATAATGACTGTGCTTAATATTATTGTAAACAACAATTGAGTTTTCATAAAACCTCTTTTTGCAAAGCCTAACGGACTGGAGCTAACCTGCGTGGTAACGTTCCAGAGCGCGGGATTCTGTTTTTAAATTAAAAATGATGTCGCGTATCGTAAGTTGTCATTTGAGAACACAACACTCAAAACTCAAAGCGCGTCGCGGTTACCACGTCAGGTTGAGCGACTGGTTAGCCAGCCTTTTATTATTTGTATTTAAGTAAATACAAAATGATAGATATAATTAACAGTATGCCAATTGCTAAATACCTCTGTTTTTTTGTAACCGCTTTTGCAAATTTAACTTCTACAGGAGCTGAAATATATTTTTGAATATTGAGAAAACTGTTGATCGCAAAATCGTACATTTTTTGAGAAGTAATAATTCGCAAGACAGATACAGGAAAAAATGCAACATCTGCTTTAATAATAATTACTTTCTGTGCTTCAGATTGTTTTATTGTCCAGTCAAAGAATTCTATACGATCATCAATAAATCGTAGATCACCACGTTTAGTATCTTTCCAAAGTGAGAATGCAATTGGATTTTCTTTATTATCAAGTTCTATTGTTCGACCAGTTGCTTGTATTTTATACTCTTTATTCATTTTGCTAATGCGAGGCTGGCTAACGGACTGGAGCTAAGTTGCGTGGTAACGTTTTTACGCGAACGCGACCTTGATTAATTTGCTAATAACTGTTTGAATCGTATGTTGTGCTTAAATATTTCAACTTTGAATACAAAAATCGCGTTCGCGGTTACCACGTCAACTTGAGCGACTGGTTAGGCACCTTACACAAAATAAATATCACTCTTTTCGAGTTTTTGACATATAGAAAATGCCTCGGTCGGACATTTACCATTTTCTATTAATGCGGACCAAAATGAATTATCGAACATTCTGTTTAAATACATATATCGACATGAAATTAATAGTTTCCCTCTATCCCAACCTGTTTCTGTAGAATGTGATACTTCATAGTGATCCTCTAATTCATAAAATGAAATAGCAGATTTAGCTAACCACTTTTTATCTAAAAACTTTCCTAACTCCACAACCTCTTTTTCGCTCACTTCGAATTGATCAACAAATGATTTATGCCAGTCCGCACCATCGTTAAAGGCTGGATATACTCCTGAATCCCAGGCATAAATATATGCGGGAGAAAATGGAGTGTTCTCCCAATTCATCTTCGCAGAATTCAAAATATTAAATCGCATTAATTGAAAAAGTGATTTGCTATTTGTATCCATAAAAAACCCTCTTTTTATAATAAAGTTTAACAACAAAAATACGTTAAGGTGCCTAACGGACTGGAGCTAACCTGCGTGGTAACGTTTTTACGCGGACGCAAGGCTCATTAATTTGCAGATAACTATCTCTATCGGGTGTTGTGTTTAGATATTTCAACTTTGAATACAAAAATTGCGGCCGCGGTTACCACGTCAGGTTGAGCGACTGGTTAGGGCGCAAGAGATTTTACATCGGCAGAATATTAACATACAACGTATCCTGTTCATATTGAGTCTTAAATGGAACTTTAATTATTTTCGGTAATAAATTATTTTTATACGCTTCAGATTTGTAGGTTATAATAGTATTGATCGTTGTTGGATATTGTTGTGGCGGAAATATGTTTGTTTTAATTTTGACACTACACCAGTTAGGAACTAATGATGAATCAAAATTGCATATCAAAGTATCCCTTGTCCCATAATTCCATATTGCGAAGTGTACGGTAGTATCAATTAATAAATTGTAATTCTTAAAGACTTCAATTGTGTCTGGAAACAAAAAATGAAATGGCTTGTGGATAATATACAATGTATCAATAGGGTTTTTGGATGAAATGCTAAAATCTTCACTATAACTTGTTGCGCCAAAGTATTGATTTGGTAAAGCAATGATTTTATAATTACCCGCTGAAACATTTGAAAAATTACATTCACCGTTTAGCTCTGTAGATAACACCTGAACTGTGTCAAAAGTAGTAGAGCGAGATTTAAGTAATTTAAGGGTAACCGGCCATATTGTCCTACTTATAGGATTTAATAGCACAATTGCTTTTACTGAACCCTTTGTGTTGTCAATATTTTGATCAACTGGAGAACTTGACTCCTTTTTACAAGAAGACAAAATTACTAGTAGCGGTAATAAAATTACAATTAGTATTTTGTAAATGGTCATCTCTTCCTTCCTTGCGCCCTAACGGACTGGAGCTAACCTGCGTGGTAACGCTTCAGCGCGCCGGAATCCGTTTTTAAACTAAAAATGATGTTTCGTATCGTAAGTTGTCAATTGAGAACACAACACTTAAAATTCAAAGCGCGTCGCGGTTACCACGTCAGGTTGAGCGACTGGTTAGCCGGCATATATGAGATTATATTTAAATTATTTGAAGTATTAAATATTTATAACTCTCTCATATGATCAATCGAATTTATTTTTATACTTACGAATTTTGTAACAATTAAACAAACAAGCTGTCTTGTGGACAGCTTGTTTTGGTCGTATGATAAAGGATTAATGATTAATATTATTTAATAGAATGTAAATAGTTTTTAATCTTATTCAATTATTATTCAGCAGCTATTCCAGTTGAAACATCAAGTGGAATACATGTAGCGGCCCTTCCATTGTTCACGGCAGTTGATACAAACGCAACTACAGAAATATGTTGGTTAGCTTGGATCAGAGTACCAGGGTACGCTTGAAAATATGTTGTTTGATTTGCACCAAGGTTCCATGTGTTAGGACCGCTAACAGTCGTTCCATTATTAAATGCGGCAATAGAAACCCAAATTGGAGTAGTAGTACCTTCAAGAGGTGGTACTCTAAATGTATTTCCAGAAATAGCCAATGGTAACAAAGTCATTTGATGAATATAACCTGTAATATTTGAACTAGCGCTTACCTGTATAGGTTGGGTTGAGGATACAGGAGTACCTCCCATAGCTGGATAAATCCAAAGTACGTTACCAGGTCCCATTTGGTAGGACACGCCACCACCAATATATACAGTAGTATTTGCATAGTGACTGGCAATTTGCATAGATGCATTATCATTATTATGAAAATTAACGGAGACAGCCAACTGGGGCATGATATAAGTATAGGGGTAATAAGTAGGAGTTACTGCATTAGTTAGTGTTGCTTTTGCAAATTTTGATCGATCTGGTTGATTTATTATTTCCTCTTTAATTAATGCACCATTATCATTATATAACCTAACCAACATTTTACCTGGATCCAATTCAGGCAAGTTTGTCTCATTACTTATAGAACTATTTTGTGAATTATTAACAATTGGATTTTTGTCATTATTGCAACCATTAATAAGTATTACACCAAACAACAAAACAAAATAAGCAAAAGTTGATTTCATATGTTTCCCTTTTTTAAATTTATTAAGTATTATAATGATTCTTAACTTGATGTTATCAAATTATGTGTTTAAGTAGTTAAGTCATAAAACACCTCCTTATCTTCATTATCCTTTAGCATCAAACTTATTACATTAATCAAACATCATTAGATACTTTAATGATTAAATATTTCAGTTTTAGGTATATTTTAGAATATGATATTTTATTTGAATGCAATATTTACACGCCGGCTAACGGACTGGAGCTAAGTTGCGTGGTAACGTTTTTACGCGAACGCGACCTTCTTTAATTTGCTGATAATTATTTGAATCGTATGTTGTGCTTAAATATTTCAACTTTGAATACAAAAATCGCGTTCGCGGTTACCACGTCAACTTGAGCGACTGGTTAGCCGGCAAGATTAAATACCACTTGCACATATACCGTTAAAGTGGTATATTTTATTGTGATAATCAATTTCCTAGACCAGGCCACCGAAGACATTTACAATGGTTTTGACACCAAACAAGCTAGACGAATTCCGTCTGTCATTTGGAAAATCGCTATTAGAAAACTCGACCTATTGAATGCCGCTCATGATTTGATGGATCTCCGGATACCACCGTCAAATCGATTGGAAGCACTCAAGGGTAATTTTAAAGGCAAACATTCTATTCGAATCAATGATCAATACAGGATTGTCTTCGAATGGACTCAAAGCAATGCAAAAGATGTTCAAATCATTGATTATCATTAAAGGAATCTAAACATGATACCCAAAAACAGAAAACCTACTCATCCTGGCGAAATTCTTTTAGAAGAATTCTTACGGCCAATGGAACTAAGTCAATTAGAATTAGCTCGCCGAATGGGTGTGCCTGTGCAAAGAGTTAACACACTGATCAATGGCAAACGTGACATGACTGCAGAAACTGCGGTGCTATTATCACGTGTCTTAAAAACCTCTTCCGAATTCTGGATGAATTTACAAGTTGCTTGCGATCTTTACATCGCAAAACAACACCTCGAGCACGCCGCTTAATTATTCATCCGCATTCAATTCCTTGCCGGCTAACGGACTGGAGCTAAGTTGCGTGGTAACGTTTTATTGCGGCCACGAAATGAATTTTGTGAATTGCTGATAACTTGTGCTGTCGTATGTTGTGTTCTCGTTTTTCAACATTCGACAGAAAACCAACGCCGCGGTTACCATGTCAACTTGAGCGACTGGTTAGGCGCCATACATTAATACTTCTAAAATGTTTTCGTCAGTTATTGTTTCTATACTTGTCTTTATCTTCAGAATATTTACTCATTACCGGAAACCCATTCTTAATTTTATAGTCACGTCTCCAAGATGCGTTGTATTGAGCATCGTGCCAATAACCAGTGGAAAACATTTGTCGCTTTCTTTTATCAATAAATATATCCCCATATAATTCATCGCAAGAATTACAAAACAGGTATTGTTCACTATTAGGATCATAAATATATGTCAGGTAAATATCAGGCATACCTCTCTCTACACATATTCGTAAATCTAAAAATCCGTCAAATGTTAAATCTACAAAATCTATTTCTGGAGCCCCCCACCATTCAATCTTTTCTGAAACAATACTATTGACTTTTGAATCACCACTCTTATAAAATTCTATTCGATAAATAGTACCAATTGATTCTGGTTGGGAGATGTTAATGATTGTTCGAACCTTCAATTTCTTTGATATATTCAATTGAATTGTATCGGAACTCATAATTCGAATAGAGAGTGAATCGATTGATATTTGTGAATGTAAACAATCAATGTTTAATAAGAACAATATCCCAATAACCAATTTGTGAGTCATGTAAACTCTTGATATATGGCGCCTAACGGACGGGAGCTAAGTTGCGTGGCGACGTTTTACCGCGAACGCATTGTTGATTAATTTACTGATAACTACCGCTAACGTATGTTGTGTCTTCGTTTCTCAACACTTCCGTGAAAATCGCGTTCGCGGTCGCCACGTCAACTTGAGCGACTTGTTAGGCCGCTGTTAATAAATTTGTAGAATTATGAGTTTTGAACACTGTTTCTTAAGTTGTGTGTTTGAGAACTACATACACATGAGTTTTAGGTTGCAGGCTGCACTCGCGCACACAATTGCTGACTTAGAAACTCTCAAACTCCCGCATAAAGTCCTTTCTGTTAAATCGTAGTCAGCTAATGAACGCGTACGATGAACTGCTAATTCTGCTTTTCCTTTTGATGCGGCCTGCAACAACTGCGGCCTAACGGACTGGAGCTAAGTTGCGTGGTAACGTTTTTATGCGAACGCGACCTTGATTAATTTGCTGATAACTGTTTGAATCGTATGTTGTGCTTAAATATTTCAACTTTGAATACAAAATTCGCGTTCGCGGTTACCACGTCAACTTGAGCGACTGGTTAGGCAGGCAGTTATTATTCTTTGACATAGTTAAAGTCTTTCTTTCCATCTTGCACTTCAATCAATTTGACAGTATTTAATGGAATCGCATCTCTCAAGGACGGAATAAATCTCGACTTCGAACCCACAATTAAAGAATCCTGAAGATAAATTGTATCAAAATAAAATATTGTCCGATCATCATTGTTATAAGTAAACCGAATTTCAATTGACGGTCTGTTGACCAATTTAATTTGTTTGTTATCGTCATCCATACAATAAATTGTATCAATCGGATTAGCTAAATACGATGCTCTCCCACCGAACGGACCACTGATTGTAACTTCACGTAATTTTGTTGAATCCAAACCATTAAATTGAGTTTTAAAGCTTTCAATGGAAATATGGTATGTTGAACAACCTGTCAAAGCCACTATTAATGATATTGCGATGATGTATTTATATTTCAAACTATTTCTCCTATTAGATACTTTTGTTCTGCCTGCCTAACGGACTGGAGCTAAGTTGCGTGGTAACGTTTTATCGCGGCCACGAAATACATTTTGTGAATTGCTGATTTCTTCCGCAATCGTATGTTGTGTTCTCGTTTTTCAACTTACGACTAAAAACCCAAGCCGCGGTTACCACGTCAACTTGAGCGACTGGTTAGGCCGCTGTTAATAAATTTGCAGAACTTTGAGTTTTGAACACTGTTTCTTAACCTGTGCGTTTGAGAACTACATACACTTGAGTTTTAGGTTGCAGGCTGCACTTGCGCGCACAATTGCTGATTTAGATAAACTCAAAATCCCGCTAAATATCTTTTCTTTTAATCGTACCCAATTAATGACAATGTACGATTAACTGCTAATTCTGCTTTTCCTTTTGATGCGGCCTGCAACAACTGCGGCCTAACGGACTGGAGCTAACCTGCGTGGTAACGTTCCAGCGCGTGGCAATCCGTTTTTAAATTTAAAATGATGTCGCGTATCGTATGTTCTCATTTGACAACTCAACACTCAAAACTCAAAGTGCGTCGCGGTTACCACGTCAGGTTGAGCGACTGGTTAGGCAACAAGATGTTAGCCTAAACAACAATTAATGAAATACTACTCTAAACAGTACAAATGCAAAACCTAGAGTGTATATCGGAACTAAAAGCGTTAAACCAAAAACCATAAAAGTTGTATTTATTTGCCACTCAGAATATGCCTTTTTGTACCCCTCTTTCGCTGCTGGTGGATATAAATCCGAAGGAGCAACAACGGCTCCCTGAGAGATTGACAATTCTTGTTTGTAATACAGATACCATTGTGTTGTATCAATTCCGTCTTTTGATGGTTCAACTATTTTTACCAATGTCCTATCAGCTGAGCTACAAGAAATACAAGCCCAGCTAATAAATACCAGGCCAATTATTCTGAGGAACAATATTTTTATACTTTTTATCATTTGTGTACAACAATGCCATTTCTTGTTGCCTAACGGACTGGAGCTAAGCTGCGTTGCAACGTTTTATCGCGGCCTCGAAAAACATTTTTGTGATTTTGTTAACTCTTCCGCTGTCGTATGTTGTACTCTCGTTTTTCAACTTTCGATTAAAACCCAAGCCGCGGTTGCAACGTCTGCTTGAGCGACTGGTTAGGCGCATTGTTTTATTTTAGTAAAACTAATTTCTTAGTCTCAACAAACAAACCAGATTGCAGTCGATAAAAATATACCCCGCTAGACATGTTTTGCGCATTCCATTGAAATGAATGATTCCCTGAAGAAAACTCTCCGTTTGCTAAAATGATATTTTCCCGTCCAAGAAAATCAAATACTTTTAGCGATATAAATGATCTAAATGAAAGGGTAACTGAAATAGTTGTTATTGGATTAAACGGGTTTGGATAATTTTGATTTAGTACAAAATTTTGAACTCCGTCATTATGATTATTAACCCTAGTAATCATTTCGGATAATGGCCTACGCCACAAACCTTTTCCATCTATACCTGCAAAAATGTAAATTCCATCAGACGCAAAAGATCTAATGTAATTTTTAGATAGTCCATTATTGATATTAACCCAACTATTTCCAATATCGCTTGAAATAAACACACTATCAGAAATTTGTGCTATGAAATTAGCATCAACAGCGATAATCTGGGAAAAAACAAGCTCATTTATATGTTGATAACTTTTTCCTCCATCTTTAGAAACGTACATCCCTTTCAGCTGTGAAGGTCTCCCATTTGGATCCCGCCACGAGTAAATAAGAATTTTTCCGTTGACAGCAAAGTCTGGAACGGATGAATATTTTATCCATTCTAAATCGGTGCTTGTTCCTATCAATCGCGCAAGCCCTTGATTCCCAACAGCATATAGAGTATCTCCGCTTACATCAAAACGATAATAGCTCATTTCATGTCCATCAATTGGTGACCAAATATTACCGTTATTCTTGGATTGAAATATTCCTGCCCCAGAAATGCCAACATATAATGTCGTACCTTTTATAGCCAAACCGGTAGCATAAGGATAGAATGGTAAGCCAGAATTGACAAGAGACCAAGTTTTGCCACTATCGCCTGAACGAAATACACCACTATTAGTTGTTACAAAAAGATATTTTTCGTTTCTTTTAAAATCATAAACATTAGTGTCCGTTAAATTGCCGTTAATTGAAATCCATGTATTTCCAGCATCAGTAGATACAAAAACTCCCTCATATCCTATCGCTGCATATAGAACATTATCTTGAGCAAAAATTGCTGAAATTTGTGATGAAGTAGAAAGACTGGTCTTTTTCCATTGAGCCCAAGTTTTAATCGGCAAAAATAAGAATGCATATAAAGTTAAAATAATTAACAACAAAATATTTTTCATCTAATCCTCACTGAGAATATCTGTTTACACTGCGCCTAACGGACTGGAGCTAACCTGCGTGGTAACGTTCCAGCGCGCCGGGATCCGTTTTTAAATTAAAAATGATGTTTCGTATCGTATGTTCTCATTTGACAACTCAGCACTCGAAACTCAAAGCGCGTCGCGGTTACCACGTCAGGTTGAGCGACTGGTTAGAACACACAAGGTTAATTTACAAATAAGAATTTCTATTTTGCCAATGCGAATAACATTATGCAGCCAATATTTGAAAACACCACAAGACTGGGATTAGGTGGCACGAGTAAATAATCATCTTTCTTGAGCAAATATTTTCCGTAATTAACTTCACCCTCCAATACAAATAGTTCATCTCCTCCTGGATAGTTGTGCGCTGGATATGAAGCACCGGCTTCAATTTTTAGCAAGAGTCTAATTGGTCGTTTTTTATCTTGGGCGTATCTAAGAGTTTTTGAATAAATACCTTCAATCGTTTTACCGTCTAAAACAATTGGTTCCCAATTTAATTGTGAACTTATTACTAATTCCGATGACATATATTTCACCAATATTAAATAGTAGAATATTTATTTGTGTGTTCTAACGGACTGGAACTAAACTGCGTGCAAACGTTCCAGCGCGCCGGTTGTATTTTTAAAATAAAAATGTGCTCGCGTATCGTAAGTTGTGATTTGAGAACACAACACTTAAAACTCAGAGCGCGTCGCGGTTTGCACGTCATGTTTGAGTGACTGGTTAGCCCGCTAAAACTATTTTTTGAAACGCTACACTGCTGGCGGCTGGCGTAAGCCACGTTGAATTGAACAACAACTTTTGAATGTTAAAGAGTGTTTATTTGCTTTTTTTGATTTTACAACAAATCTCAAATTGAACTACAAAACTTGAGGAACATTTTATTTTGCCGCCAGCAGAGCGGGCTAACGGACTGGAACTAAGCTGCGTTGCAACGTTTTATCGCGGCCTCGAAAACACTTTTCGTGATTTCGTTCGCTCTTCCGCTGTCGTATGTTGTGTTTTCGTTTTTCAACTTAAGATTAAAACCCAAGCCGCGGTTGCAACGTCAGCTTGAGTGCCTGGTTAGGCAGCAGGTTATTTTGTTGGCAACTGATCGGTAGTTTGAAGCACTTTTTTCTTTCTGTTTTTGTAAATGGTTGACCATAGCGCAATTACAAAGATCATACCTGTTGTGAATCTAAAGAATTCAGTTGTTCCACTGCCATAATCTTGCAGAAAGAAATCATAAATTGTTAAACCGATAAATATCAGTGTCACAACTGTTGCCAACAATGTAATTATAGTATTTTTTCTTTCCATGACTTTTCCTTCCTGCTGCCTAACGGACTGGAGCTAACCTGCGTGGTAACGCTCCAGAGCGTTGGATTATGTTTTTAAATTGCTGATAACTGTTCGTATCGTAAGTTCTCATTTGACAACTCAACACTCAAAACTCAAAGCGCGTTGCGGTTACCACGTCAGGTTGAGCGACTGGTTAGCCAGCAAAGTGCCTTATTGTTTATTCTTTACAATATTGCCATAAATTGAGATTACGTACATCATTATGAATTGGAATACAACATAAATTCCAGAATTAATCCAAACCGAATTAAATGTCGGTATGTAGACGGCAGGCACACCAATCAAGAGAGTGATGAAAACGGCACCCACAAATAAGGAAGAAGCCCCTGGTTGACCTTGCATTAACTGAATAGATGCAATTAACATAAATACAAAAGGAATTAATGCCGCCGAAAAGAATTTAATAAATGGTTCGTATCTAAATTGAAATGAAAATGAACTTTGATCAGAAGATTCTAGTTCAGTTATGATTGATTGATAAATATGAGACAAATCTTCAGATTTATTTATGCTATCCTTTTGTAAGACATGAAGTCGTTCTAACAATTGAACGCGGTGGTCCAATCTATTGTAAAGCGCATAACCCGTTTTCATTTCAAATACATATAACGAGCCCACAATAATTACAAAGAGTGATAGAATGTAGAGTAATCTTCTGAAACTGAATTGAATGAAGATACTCTCGAATGCTTGTATTAAAGTATTTAGCATAATGGTTATTTTTGCTGGCTAACGGACTGGAACTAAACTGCGTGCAAACGTTCCAGCGCGCCGGGTTGTAATTTTAAATTGCTGATAACTATCGCTGTCGTAAGTTGTCATTTGAGAATTCAACACTTAAAACTCAAAGCGCGTCGCGGTTTGCACGTCATGTTTGAGTGACTGGTTAGCCCGCTAAAACTATTTTTTGAAACGCTATACTGCTGGCGGCTGGCGTAAGCCACGTTGAATTGCACAACAACTTTTGAATGTTAAAGAACTGTTTATTTGCTTTTTTGATTTTACAACAAAACTCAAATTGAACTGCAAAACTTGAGCAACATTTTATTTTGCCGCCAGCAGAGCGGGCTAACGGACTGGAACTAACCTGCGTGCAAACGTTCCAGCGGGTTGAAACTGTTTTTAAAATGCCGATAACTTCTCGTAACGTATGTTGTGTGTTCGTTTCTCAACACTCAAGTTTCAGGCGCGTCGGCGGTTTGCACGTCAGGTTGAGTGACTGGTTAGGCTGCATTTCACAATGTTATCATTTTAAATATGATTCAATTGATCCCCAATATAATTTCGGATCGACATTTTCAAGATTATTGTGATCGCCATTTTTTACGGTAATTAAGATTTTTGTACCTTTAAATGTGTCGAATATTTTCTTTCCAAGATTATAAGGAATTACTTCATCCTTATCTCCATGAATTACTAAAATTGGGCAACGGATATTGTTAATTTTTTTTATGGAGTTAAACGGATTACCAGAAATAAGTCTTAAACTTCCATACCCATTAACATCAGCAACATCACCACCTGATGACAATGGCGTAATCAGAATGAGTTTTGAAATCTCTTTGAATTGAGAAACTTCAATTGCAATGGCTGTACCAAGTGATCGTCCAAATATTACTACATTGCTTAATTTAAATTTTAGTTCATTTGTTGCGTAATTTACCGCAGATTCGCCATCAATATAAACTCCTTTCTCGCTCGGACTTCCTTCGCTTTTTGCGTAACCTCGATAACTCACAAGAAGGACATTTAACCCCATTTGTGAAAGTTGTTCACATTCTCTAATTCTATAATAAATATTTCCACCATTTCCATGGAAATATATGATCACATTTTTAGAATTATCATTATTAGAGAAATACAAAGCATCAAGCCGAATGTTATCGGAAGTCAAAATGTTTATTTTTTTACAATTTATAGGCAATTGATCTTCATGAATCACAGTAGTTTTATCTGGGAAAAAAGAAAATTTATTGACGATGAAATCGCATGAGGCTAAAATTAATGATACGAGCGAAACAAAAATTATATTTATTTTCATGTCTGTTGTTTTGCAGCCTAACGGACGGGAGCTAAGTTGCGTGGTAACGTTTCAGCGCGCCGGAATCCGTTTATAAATTTAAAATGATATCGCGTATCGTAAGTTCTCATTTGACAACTCAACACTTAAAACTCAGAGCGCGTCGCGGTTACCACGTCAACTTGAGCGACTGGTTAGGTTGCAGGTTTTGCAATTAGCTATTTTTGATAAACTCAATTTCAGCTCCAACCAGTTTTCCATTTTCGGTAAGTGAAAAGACATTATATTCTCCGTCTCCTTCGCCCGATGGAAAATAATACATCGATGCCCCTGTGTTATTATCGAGATTTAACACACCTTCATTATTATCAAAATATGCCGTATCCATGTAGTGTTTCCAATTATGCTCAACATCAAGTCGTTTAAATGCCTCATGGTAACGATCAAAATCACAAATCCCAGTTTTTCCAACATCTGTCCAAGTTGTTCCAAGCAATTCATCCAATTTACCATTACAACCTTGGAGTAAAATTCTAACTCGGGAGATTGTTTTCAATCCATTGATCGTTACAGATTGGGTAAATAAATCATATTTCCCCAAGTTAAGATTAACCAATAAACAATCGTTTTCGGAAGATAAATATGAAAAATCTCCGATTAACAATTTACCACAATAAATCTGTATTGTAGAAAAGTGTTTCCAGTTTTCAGATGTCATGTTGGGATGAATATTGTTTATAATTTGTAATTGTACAATGCTGATAACCTGCAACCTAACGGACTGGAGCTAACCTGCGTGGTAACGTTCCAGCGCGTTGGATTATGCTTTTAAATTGCTGATAACTGTTCGTATCATAAGTTGTCATTTGAGAACTCAACACTCAAAATTCAAAGCGCGTCGCGGTTACCACGTCAGGTTGAGCGACTGGTTAGCCAGCACGGTTAAAAATAAATTGACAATAATAAAGATGAAGTTGAAGTATTAATGCCAATTGAATATGATGAATTACGTCCCAAATTTGTAGAATATGAAAAACTAATATTTTGTTCACCTGAAAGTGTTATGTTGTGGTACGTCCAAAATTCAATGCCAATAAATCCAACCATTTGAAAACCATCTTTATAAGACAACAAATTATCGCGCCAAGAATACCCAAATGAACCACCGACATATGGAGATAGTTGCTGCACAATCTCAAAATGTTTTTCAAGTCCAACATTTAAGGATGCATAACTATTGCTGTAATCTTCACTTGAATATTTAAAATAACCACCTGTAATCTGAATTCGAATTGCACGTGATGATGACAACCAATATTTGCCACCAAGACCACCTCCTAGATTTAGACCTGAAAATGTAAAGACTAATCCTTTTTTTCCGGACAGAGTATCAACATTATTCGAAACCTCTGATTGAGAGATAACGGATTGACCCACAAGAGTGATAAGAAGTAACATTTCAATCGCGTAATATTTCATTTCATTTCCTTTAAATGCCAATTCCGTGCTGGCTAACGGACTGGAGCTAAGTTGCGTGCAAACGTTCTAGCGCGCTGGTTGTATTTTTAGATTAAAAATGAGCCTGCGTATCGTAAGTTGTCATTTGAGAACTCAACACTTTCGCCAAAGAGCGACGGCGGTTTGCACGTCAACTTGAGCGACTGGTTAGGTTGCTTAATTTTGATAAACTTATTAATTGAAAATATATTCTACAGCAATTGATATTGGTCGATAAAAACCTACTCCAGCACGAATCATGAATAGTGGTGATATTTGATAGCGCATATGAATTCGGCCTTGAGGGAAAACCATTGACTTATTTGAGCCTGAACTATAAAAAAATGATTTTTGGTCAGCACTACCTAATATTTTTGTTTGCCCAACTCCAAGTGATAATAGAAAATCAAAATTGTTTCTCGGAATAATATGATAGTCCATAAATATTGCCGGAGCAGAGATATCCCAAGTATATTTAAATATTTTATCTGTAATCCTAATTTTTGAATAATCTAGTGAAACACTCCATTCATCTGATAAGAAATAGCCCAAAGAAACTGCATATCCCAGCCCGGATGAATATTTATTGGGGAAAATAGTTTCTAATGAAGCACCAACGTTTGCGCTACCTTTTGATGCGATTTGTGAACTGGCTAGATTGCCAATGCTGACAATCAACAGCGCCAAACGAAATATTTTCACTGTTATTGTTTTCATGAAATATTTTAAATGTGTGAAGTAAAAGCAACCTAACGGACTGGAGCTAACCTGCGTGGTAACGTTCCAGCGCGATGGATTCTGTTTTTAAATCGCTGATAACTGTTCGTATCGTATGTTGCCATTTGATAACTCAACACTCAAAACTCAGAGCGCGTCGCGGTTACCACGTCAGGTTGAGCGACTGGTTAGCCAGCCATTTTGAGAATTAGATCAACACAAAGTCAAAAATCAAATTCCATTCCTAATCTAATTCCTCTTTCTAATCCCCAAATATATCTCGCCATTACGACAGCCGGACTTGATATTTTTGTACCAAAACCAAATGAAAATAACAATCCATTATTATCGGAAGGTTTTAATCCATTACTGGTGGATTGATTATATGATGCAAACGAGTAACCTCCACCAATGATATTAAAATAATCTTTACCTGTTACCATTGTATTTCTACTTTCAATACTCAATTCGATTCGTTTGAAATCGCGCATCGTTGCACGTTCTCCCCAATGATAACCCGCAAATAGACCAACTGTTCCACGCAAAATTACTTTTTCATTATTCCACGTTTTTATCCAATGGGATCCTGCAATACCATAGTACTCTCCATACTTACCTAATTGGTAAGAAGAATTTACAGTATAATTCTGTGCAACAGCAAAGGAACAGAAACAGATAAAACTAAAGAACATAACTAATGTTTTGTTTCTCATATGTTTATCCTTTCAGTTTATGGATGGCTGGCTAACGGACTGGAGCTAAGTTGCGTGGTAACGTTTTTACGCGAACGCGACCTTGATTAAATTGCTGATAACTGTTTGAAACGTATGTTGTGCTTAAATATTTCAACTTTGAATACAAAAATCGCGTTCGCGGTTACCACGTCAACTTGAGCGACTGGTTAGAACGCAAATAAATGTACTCACATGTTTACATTTTATTTTGTTGGTTCACTCTTACAAATTTGCCGCCCGAAAAGAAAAGTTTATCATCCTCTATTGAGTATTTCATTTTGCCATAAATAGGATCAATTTTAATTTCCCCATCTATATACTTACCCGATACTTTGAAGTCATTATATATTCCCCCTCCTAAATAAAAATGCATCTCCACCAAATAAGTGTCGCCATTTTGTGTGATGACTGCTGAGTGTGAACGGCTTTCACATCGCCATTCTCCTGAAAGGTTTGGTTGATCTTTACAGGCAGCCAATGAGATAGACGCCAAAAAAACAAACATAAATAAATATTGAATTTGAAGTTTCATTTTTTAATCTCTCTTAATTATTGATCCGCGGAACATCGTATGTTAGTTATTAGTATTCCAACAATGCTTATTTTGCGTTCTAACGGACTGGAGCTAAGTTGCGTGGTAACGTTTTTACGCGAACGCGACCTTGATTAATTAATTTAAAACTGTTGCTGTCGTATGTTGTGCTTAAATATTTCAACGTTAAATACAAATTTCGCGTTCGCGGTTACCACGTCAACTTGAGCGACTGGTTAGGGTGCAGGACTTAATCGCACGATGCCAGAGTTACAAAACTATTTTTCTTGAACACATAAGTATTACAGCCTTCAGTAGCGATTGTGAAAGCATCGCTAGTTAAAACAATTTCACTTTGTGTGTTATAATCATATTTTCTAGAACCTTTTCTGTCAAATTGCATAGATGAACGTGAAACAGAATACTTTCCACCAATCGTGAATGTTAAGTATTTTTGAGATTGTGATACAAATGCCAAACATCTGCAATTTTGAGGATCATTATTCACCTTAATCATTACAGCATAATCTAATATTGAATCTCCATTAAAATCACCACGGATAAATTTTGTAACAACCTTTTCTTTGTTGAGTTTAGTGTAAGAGTAAACTACCAATTCCCACTTCTTATATTTCTCGGAAATCATTTGTGAAATAGTGGTTGGCAACACATTAGAGCCAACCGACTGAAATTGCATTATTAAGGATATTATAATTGAGATTATGAACACTGTCTATTCCCTGCGCCCTAACGGACTGGAACTAAACTGCGTGCAAACGTTCCAGCGCGCCGGATTGTGTTTTTAATTTGCTGATAACTATCGCTGTCATAAGTTGTCATTTGAGAACCCAACACTTAAAACTCAAAGCGCGTCGCGGTTTGCACGTCATGTTTGAGTGACTGGTTAGCCCGCTAAAACTATTTTTTGAAACGCTACACTGCTGGCGGCTGGCATAAACCACGTTGAATTGCACAACAACTTTTGAATGTTAAAGATCTGTTTATTTGTTTTTTTTGATTTTACAACAAATCTCAAATTGAACTACACAACTTGAGCAACACTTTATTTTGCCGCCAGCAGAGCGGGCTAACGGACTGGAGCTAAGTTGCGTGCAAACGTTCCAGCGCGCCGGTTGTATTTTTAAATTAAAAATGAGCTCGCGTATCGTAAGTTGTCATTTGAGAACTCAACACTTTCGCTAAAGAGCGGCGGCGGTTTGCACGTCAACTTGAGCGACTGGTTAGGCCGCACAAATTCAATTTTTTTTGGGAAGTGATTTTACATAATCCATAGTAATCACTAGCCATTTCTTCAAATCGGTATCACTTTGTAGAGCATTTGAACCAACATAAATCATATTCTTGCTGGGCTTACCTGTAAAATCGAATGCCCTAATATCTTTCTCTCGGAGAAAGGATTCTGCTTGTTGTGTGGTAACTCGTATAATCAATTCCTGTCCAATAACACCACAACACATATTACCATTAAGCAAAAAGCATATTCCACCAAACATCTTCTTTTCAGTAAAATTCCTGCGTCTGATTAATTGATGCCGAATACGGTCCGCTAAAATTGTGTTATATGCCATATTATTTCCATTTCAGTGTCAAAACTGGACGTGCGGCCTAACGGACTGGAGCTAAGTTGCGTTGCAACGTTTTATCGCGGCCTTGAAAAACACTTTTGTGATTTTTTGATAACTCTCGCTGTCGTATGTTGTGTTCTCGTTTTTCAACTTACGACTAAAAACCCAAGCCGCGGTTGCAACGTCAACTTGAGCGACTTGTTAGGCAACGCGCAAGTTTGGTGAACAATTGCCAACAATTACATCTGAACTTTCTTCCTTAATTGTCTGCTTAATTTGAACAACTACGTCGGATTACGACACCAATTGTTGGCAATTGAATTAATTTCAAATTCTTGTCGGCGTAATTTCTTTTTCTGCTCTTTGAGAATTACGCCACTCTAGCTTCGCGTTGCCTAACGGACTGGAGCTAAGTTGCGTGCAAACGTTCCAGCGCGCCGGCTGTGTTTTTAAATTAAAAATGAACTCGCGTATCGTAAGTTGTCATTTTAGAACTCAACACTTCCGTTAAAGAGCGACGGCGGTTTGCACGTCAACTTGAGCGACTGGTTAGGCGGTTCTTTTACCAAAGATTTAATTTCTTATAGACTGACAATACAAAAAGAGCAACACCAACGATAAATATTGCTTCAGAATAAAAGATTAAATCAAATTGTAACTGGGTAAAGACATTCTGATTTTTGTAAATACCTGTAAATGCTGAACAACCTGCGGTTATAAAGAAAAGAGAAACTGTGGCAGCACGATGCCATTTAAACAGTCTCTTACGATGATCTTTCTCATTTTCACCCCTTAACCATTTTTCCCAATGAAGCACCGGACCCAAATCTTCGAAACATTTATTGACCTCCTTTTCAATATAATCGTGGATATAACTACTAGCACGAAATCGTCGTGCAATTTCACCAACCCAAATCATTAATATTAAATAGCAAATGACTGGACAAAATAACAGAAATATAAGATTTGAAGTTAAGACATTATCTATATTTGTTAGACCAAAATAAATTAATCCACTAATCGCTATTAGACCGTAACGCAAAATTGATATAGAATTATTCCCTGAATTTAAGACCTCAGCTCGTAAGGTTTTATATTCTTCTATTTTAATTTTCACCCATTCTATTTTCAATTCATCTGCTAACACTTTGGGATTACCCTCTAAATGGATTCCCTTTTCAGCGTTTGCTTCCTTTTTTTTGATGTTTTCATTTTGGTCCTATGATTATAAAAAGCTATTTCGAACCGCCTAACGGACTGGAGCTAACCTGCGTGGTAACGTTTTTACGCGGACGCAATGTTGATTAACTCGCTGATTACTAAATGTGTCGTATGTTGTGTTTTGAAATCTGAACATTGAATACAAAAATTGCGGCCGCGGTTACCACGTCAGGTTGAGCGACTGGTTAGGCGGTTCGTTTTAAATATTTCTTCCCCAGTATGCTAAAGACGCCACAATAGCAACAATGCCAAAAATAGATATTAAAATTGCCTCAACTGACTTTTGGATTTTTAATTCTCTGGGAGTCTCTTGGTACTTTCTTTGAATGCTTACAAGTTTTCCACCCCCAAGCAAAGCATAATATCCATATCCAAATCCTATTAATACTATTATGGTTACTATTTCTATTGGTATATCAAATATCACAGGCAATTTTAACATTGTAGGTATTATGGTTAATAAACTTAGAACATAAAACATTATTGTTGCCATCAACAATCCAGCAGCTGATATTTCTGGAAATACATTCAATTTCAGAAAACGAAAAAGTATGTAATAATTGAAATATGTTTTGTGTAATATTTGCAAATGTATACTCTTTATTAGAACCGCCTAACGGACTGGAGCTAACCTGCGTGGTAACGTTCCAGCGCGATGGATCCTGTTATTAAATTTAAAATGATGTCGCGTATCGTAAGTTGTCTTTTGAAAACACAACACTTAAAACTCAAAGCGCGTCGCGGTTACCACGTCAGGTTGAGCGACTGGTTAGAACGCACGACGTAAAATGTGCATTGACCGATTGTAGATTATTTTTCGCCCCATTCTGATAATTTAGACACCAAGTCATGATAATACTCGCCGCCAAATGCATCAAGACCCGCAAACTTTTTAGGAATATCTATAAAATATGCCCTCGCCTTTTTGCTGCCTGAAATTGTTGCGATGAAAAGTTTATCAACTAATACCATTGTATTATCGTCAAGGTTTGAATCGCTTGGTTTAATATTTTCGTATTCCTTAATTACCGTTTGAATTTCTCGTTCATTGTATTTTCTAATTCCTCTGTTAATCTCTTCCTCAACTCTTATGTATCCTTTAATAAAATACATTTTCTCAATTGTCCAAGGTACCTCTTCTGGTTTGAAATTATCTCCTATAGGCAGAGATGGACAATCCTCAAGGAATAAAGTGTCCTTTACTTTTCGCAATCTGCTGTTTTGTAAAAACCATCCCCCGCTCGCAATTGTAGAATCTTGACCACAAACAAATAAATGATATTCATAAAACGAAACTTTTTTACTCCCATTATCAACTTCTTTATAACCACAAAGACCAATTGCTTTACCGTTTGAAAAATAAAAAGTAGTGTCTGGCAAAGAAGTACTATTCGGACAGTTGCAAGTCTTGTCCTTTATCTGACCATAGGAACAGACACAAACCACTAAGAAAAAAACAATTTGAGAATAATTCATATTACCTTTAGAGTAATAGCACAACATCAATTTCGTGCGTTCTAACGGACTGGAACTAAACTGCGTGCAAACGTTCCAGCGCGCCGGATTGTGTTTTTAATTTGCTGATAACTATCGCTGTCATAAGTTGTCATTTGAGAACCCAACACTTAAAACTCAAAGCGCGTCGCGGTTACCACGTCAGGTTGAGCGACTGGTTAGGCGGCATCAACATTAGTTTTAATAAACCGTCCGTAAATTAAAGTTCCAATTCCTGCAACACCAAAAAATATTATCAGCCAAAGTAGGGATGCTCTGTTAGTCATGTATAAATTAAGACCAACGCTTGGTGGTATTTCTACATTCTCAGTTCGTAATCCAAATATATTCGAATCATTTTTTGATTTTAACCAAATCGATATTTTCTTTGACTGTCGTAGTGCATTCAATAATTCATTAGTAGAATATCTTTCGCGCCAACGACCATAATTAATTGAATATTTTCTGTCACGTTCAGAAATATAGATATCTGTTTTTCGACCAGATGTTTTCAAATTAACTTCAAATGCTGTTAGTTCAGTTACTATTAACGATTGTTCAGTCAAAGTAGGAAACAACATGATATAGATAATCAAAAAGATTAAAGCCATTGAAAGCGAAACGATGCCTTCAATTAGAATTGCTTTCCTGTTGCCATATTTCCGTTTCAATTTATCTGATATTAAGTCGCCGATTATGCGACCTGTTATACCCGATCTCATTGTAGCTCTACTTTCATATTATGCCGCCTAACGGACTGGAGCTAACCTGCGTGGTAACGTTCCAGTGCGTTGGATTATATTATTAAATTTAAAATGATGTTTCGTATCGTAAGTTCTCATTTGACAACTCAACACTCAAAACTCAAAGCGCGTGGCGGTTACCACGTCAGGTTGAGCGACTGGTTAGGCAGCAGTTATCGAAAATAAAGAACTGCCACTGCAACAATAAGAAATACTGTCGCTAAAATAATTAGCCCTATCAGATACTTTTCTTTAGCTTTTTCAATTTCATATTTTCTTTCTAGATCCAAATAATATTTATTATTACCTGCGGCTTTAAGAATTCCTCGAAACAACAGTACTTTTACGATAGGTAAGTCAGTTACACCAATATCCTTGAATTGTTTTGCAGATTCCGGAGACAATGTATCGGTGTAAAAGAACTTATTTATTATTTGGTTACGCGAGTATTGAACAAAAGCTATGATAATAAGTACGATTGGAAGAATGTAAGTATTCATTTTTATTTTCTTTCTGCTGCCTAACGGACTGGAGCTAAGTTGCGTGGTAACGTTTTTACGCGAACGCGAGCTCGGTTAATTTGCAGACAACTGTTTGAATCATATGTTGTGCTTAAATATTTCAACTTTGAATACAAAAATCGCGTTCGCGGTTACCACGTCAACTTGAGCGACTGGTTAGGTTGCGATTTATTTGTTAAGTATAACTTCATAAGCATAAATACTTAAAAGTATCAAAACCATTACTGCAATTGGTATTGCGATAATGAGTGCTAATATTTTGTTGATTGTTTTTAGTCTTTCTTCTCCCAATTTTCTAAAAACTTTTTCAATCGGTTTACTTAAGAATCTCTCTAAAATATACTCTCCTGCTATCCAAACCGGAGGGCCTATAAGTAAGAGAAGAAACCACTCGCTTGTCTTTTTAGGATAATTGGGATACGCTTCACAAACTAATTCAACAAAAAAGAAAACTGAAATGATAGCCCACACCGCAAGAAAGCGCAAATACTTCTTCCTTCGATTCTTCGTTTGTTCTTCTTCCATTATTTATCACAATACTTATTGAGCAACCTAACGGACTGGAGCTAAGTTGCGTGGTAACGTTTTATCGCGGCCACGAAATGAATTTTGTAAATTGCTGATTACTTGTGCTGTCGTATGTTGTGTTCTCGTTTTTCAACATTCGACTTAAAAACCAACGCCGCGGTTACCACGTCAACTTGAGCGACTTGTTATACGGCTGTTGATTAATTTACCGACTATTTAGATTTGAACACTGATTTTTAACTTTAAGCATTAACGACGACTGCAAATGAGTTTTAAGTTGCCAACGGCGTGCGAAGCCAATTCTTGATTCGTTAAAACCTGAACCTCGCACAATTTTTCTTGATAACCTTGTTTGACTCCGTTAAATCTTCAATTGACGCACAAACGCTGACTTACTTTTTATGCTTCTCGCCGTTGGCAACAAGCCGTATAACGGACTGGAGCTAAGTTGCGTGGTAACGTTTTATCGCGGCCACGAAATGAATTTTGTGAATTGCTGATTTCTTCCGCAATCATGTGTTATGTCTTCGTTTTTCAACTTTCGACTAAAAAACCAACGCCGCGGTTACCACGTCAACTTGAGCGACTCGTTAGGCAACACGCGAGTTTGTTGAACAATTGCCAACAATTAGAACTGAACTTTCTTCTTTATGTGACTGCTCGTTTTGAACAACTTTTTCTTCAACAACAAATATTGTTGGCAATTGAATGATTTCTGAATGTTGATTGTGTAATTTCGTTTTATGCTTTTTTGGAATTACACCATTTTTGCTTCGTGTTGCCTAACGGACTGGAGCTAACCTGCGTGGTAACGTTTCAGCGCGCGGGAATCCGTTTTTAAATTTAAAATGATATCGCGTATCGTAAGTTGTCATTTGAGAACTCAACACTTGAAAACTCAAAGCGCGTCGCGGTTACCACGTCAGGTTGAGCGACTGGTTAGGCGTATGATAATTGGAACCGCGAAACTTAATAGATAATTGAAAATACCAACCACAGCGCTGTAGTAGAATTCCTTTGGATCTTTTTTTCTTTCACAGATTTCATTGACCATTGGTCTAATTTTGGGTAATGCATCATACTTTATTATCAAAAATATCCAGATAAGACCGAACAATTGTAGAAATATACAGGCAAAATATACTTGCCATATTGTTTCGCCGATAAAATTGTAAAGGGATATGAAATATACTAACGCCAAGCCGTAGACAATATTTGAATTGTTTCGCTGAATTGGCATCGCTTTAAACTGTGCTATTAAGTTGTCTTGACTAAATATTTTCATACGCCTAACGGATTGGAGCTAAGTTGCGTGGTAACATTTTTACGCGAACGCGATCTTGATTAATTTGCTGATAACTGTTTGAATTGTATGTTGTGTTTAGAATTTTCAACTCGTGATACAAAATTCGCGTTCGCGGTTACCACGTCAACTTGAGCGACTGGTTAGCCCGCTAAAACTATTTTTTGAAACGCTACATTGCTGGCGGCTGGCGTAAGCCACGTTGAATTGCACAACAACTTTTGAATGTTAAAGAACTGTTTATTTGTTTTTTTGATTTTACAGCAAATCTCAAATTGAACTATAAAACTTGAGCAACATTTTATTTTGTCGCCAGCAGAGCGGGCTAACGGACTGGAGCTAACCTGCGTGGTAACGTTCCAGCGCGTGGGATTATGTTATTAAATTTAAAATATGCTTTCGTATCGTATGTTCTCATTTGACAACTCAACACTCAAAACTCAGAGCGCGTCGCGGTTACCACGTCAGGTTGAGCGACTGGTTAGGCAACACACACGGTACTATTTATAATTCAGAATTTTGTTGTACACCAATTCGGTAATATTTGAATCTACATTTGCACAAACACTTTTGAATCGCTCAGCAATATTCTTAAATTCAAATATGCCGTCTGGAACCAAAATCGGCGTTGATTTATAATTGCCAGATCGATTTTCTCCGTCGTCTACTCGCATATGGAAGTATAGTGATGGACTTTTCCAAGTTAACGCACGCTGATTTCCTGACCTATCATAGCAAATCTGAAATCCAATAATGTTCCCTTCTTCATTGTACCACACAATTAGATCAAAATAATTATCAAAAAACCATCGCCGTTTTGGCTCCCCTTCTAGTTGATAAACATCTTTATATTCTGTTAGCATATCGTTTGTGTGTTGCCTAACGGACTGGAGCTAACCTGCGTGGTAACGTTTCAGCGCGCGGGAATCCGTTTTTAAAATATAAAATACTGTCGTGTATCGTGTGTTCTCATTTGACAACTCAACACTTGAAAACTCAAAGCGCGTCGCGGTTACCACGTCAGGTTGAGCGACTCGTTAGAACACACGCGGTAGAATATTTAATTAACAAACTTCCGAAATCCTACCCCAGAGACGAATGGACTCAGACTTCGGAAGTTATATTTAAATATTACTTCAACAATATCATCTTCCTCAATTGTGTGAATCTCTTATTCAGATCAATACTGCTGACTGCGTCTATTCTGTAGAAATATATTCCTGATGCAACATTTGCAATCCATTCAACTTCATGGTAACCGGCTTCTTTTTCCCCATTTGTTAGAACTGCAACTTCTTGACCGAGTGTATTTGTTATGACAAGTCTTACACTACTGCGGTTTGGCAAACCGTACCGAATTGTTGTTGAAGGATTAAATGGGTTGGGGTAATTTTGTTGTAATGAATACTCCGTAAGAATAGTTTCAATGTCTTGTTGAACTGCTGTAACAACATTAGTTGAACTTACATTTACCATTTTATTTTCTTCATTCCAACGAAGTTCTTCCAACGTAACTTTCGACGACCCATTTATCTTTGTTACAAAATAAATGGAGCAGAATTTACTTGCCGCTCCATCTGGTAGTGAACCAGCACCTGCAAAACGTAACATACCATTTGCTGAATCAATACTTATTTCAATATTAAAATCGTTTAGTAAGGAAGACCAAGTAATTTTATTCCATGATAATTCAGCGGGATTAAACTTTAATTTCCCTTCAAACGACAATATATTTTTGCCTTCAGAAAGATTTAATGGTATTTCAACAATAGAACCAAGTGGAATTGGAATACTGCTATTCATTGCGATGATGCCCTGAGCAGATGTTGGACCCATATTTATGCTGTCTGCCGGAAAAGAAGTAATCAGACGAACTACATATTTCAAAATTCCTGTAGCATCTAATCCGGAAATAAATCCGTTGTTTGTTACATCAGCGTTTGACTGTGATTGACAATCCAGCGAATCTTTGCCTACAAGATATTTTAGAATTTTTGATGCATCCATTGCTTGGATTTGTCCGTTCTTATCAACGTCACCAAACATTGGAGCGGCTCTTCTGCTAACACCACCGCTTACTTTTGAAACGCTGTCCGTTCCCGTATTAAATACAGCATACTTTATATTTAGTGGAATAAAATTACACCCTCCGCTTAAGACCTTAAATTTAACTTTAAATAAAATTCCTGTATTATTTATTTCATTCGCGCCTGCAGACGCAGTTATAACTACCGAATCATTTCCGTTTACCTGATATGACCATCCTTTAGCACCAATGAGTGTTGAATTTGTATCCAGAGACAAAAACTGCAAACCGCCTTTGTAGCCACCGAGAGTAATTTCTGAAGAACTGTAATTCATTCCTGATGGAAATGTAACGCGAATAGGTACTTTTACAGTATCTCCAACTCGTGAAGTAACAGAGTCAACTGAAAGTAAAATGTTTCCGTTAGAGAGGAATGGCGACCAAGAACCTCCTATATCAGTACTGTCACTGGTTGTTAACCGTACTAAATTGGAGCCATTTGCATTACATGTATAAATTTCCCAATTGCCAACTAATCTATCCGTAGAAAAAACTATCTTACTGCCATCAGGTGACCATGAACCCAATGAAGGACCTGGACAACAACCGAGAGTGAGAATATTTGTTTGATTGCTACCATCAGAATTCATTACAGCAACATAAAGTTGGTAATTATACAAAATCTTACTTCCATCCGGAGACCAAGAGGTTTGGCCGCCCCATATACCATGTGTTAATTGAGTAACATTAGAGCCATCAGCGTTCATTACATAAATATCTGCAGTACCATTACGCCAAGAAGCAAAAGCAAGCTTCTTTCCATCAGGAGACCAACTTGGGTCACCTTCATTCGGATTCGGATGGTTTGTTAGGTTGATCGGGTTAGTTCCATTGATATTCATTACGTAAATTTCACCATTTCCATCTCTATATGACGTAAACGCGATTTTTGTTCCGTCCGGTGAAATAACAGGGCTGCCATCACTCGCACTGTTATTGGTAAGGCGTATTTGCTGCGTAGCATCAGGGTTCATTATATAGATTTCACCATTTCCATCTCTATCAGATGCGAATACGATTTTTTTCGCATCCGGCGACCATGATGGAGAATAATCATCGGTGCCATTGTTGGTGAGGCGCGTCTGGTTCGTACCATCAGGATTCATTGTATAGATTTCAGTATTACCATCACGTTTTGAGTAGAAAACAATTTTGGTTTTATTTCCTGATGAAGATGATGGTGTAAAATTATAATTATCTCCTCCCCATATATTGGAATTAGATTGAGAAGTAAATAAAAGAAATGTTCCGCTTGTGTCATACACTTTAAAATTGCCGGTAAATGGAAACTTTAATAAACTAACATCAATACTAACATTTGATTTCCCTGCGAGAACCGTACCGGACGTTTTGAGAATACCCGTTGAATCATAAAGTTCAACCTTTTGGCCGGGTTGTAGATTAGTTATAGTTATTTGGTACGATTTGAATATTTTGATATTGTCCACATACCACGAATTACTTGCACTGCAACATATTCCTAAAGTTAACCCTGTAAGACCAGAGACAATACTTGTATCTGTTCCTGAGAGTTTAAGAACATTGTTGAAATATACCTTTAAAGAACTTCCAATGGCTCGAACTTCTAAGTTGTACCATGTGTTGGCAGAACTTGCTAACCCGTACAAGGGCGGAAGTATGTTGGTACCAACCCCAGAAACATTTTTTGCCAGTACTAATATCCCTCCGTAATACGGGCCATATTTTGCTGTATAATAGTTGTTTGTATCAGCCATCCTGAAATGCATGTAAATCCCTTCTGCTGTTGAGGGATTGGTGAACAGCACATCTGCCTGATAAATGAGACTTGATGTTACACCTCCCATTGTATAAGAATCTGAACCGCTATGGCCAGAACCCGCAACTGTTATTGAAGGACGCGGATTCCCGATACTGTCGCTCTGAGATAAAGATTGAATACGACGCGAACTCCATCTCTGGAAGCTATCTGGAAAAGTTCCGGTATTATAAAATACTTTTCCAGTGGAAGATAAAACAAGTGTTGGTGTACTATTTGGTGCAAAGTTAGTTTGCACCGGTTGAGCATTCATCAAATTTACACTACTGAGAATAGAAGCCGTCAACATCAAAGCCCGAAATATGTTTTTCATAAATCTTACTCCTTTCAAGAGTTTGTGAATGATATTTCATATTGCTTGTGTAACTACGCCATAATTATTTCGTGTGTTCTAACGGACTGGAGCTAAGTTGCGTGGTAACGTTTTATCGCGGCCACGAAATGAATTTTGTGAATTGCTGACTTCTTCCGCAATCGTATGTTGTGTTCTCGTTTTTCAACATTCGACTGAAAACCAA